>Ga0114974_10000504_pt1 | contig 32638 bp, 49 predicted proteins | sample S_130206_EF_Meta_FD_87318 | JGI IMG/M metagenome (GOLD analysis project Ga0114974, IMG submission 87318) | Freshwater microbial communities from Lake Simoncouche, Canada to study carbon cycling - S_130206_EF_MetaG | ecosystem: Environmental > Aquatic > Freshwater > Lake | place: Lake... | reverse complement strand
TAGACAAGTTTCCTAAAAACATGTTATTTGCTCGTGCAATGAGCAATGGAGTTAAATGGTTTACTCCAGATATCTATGAAATGCCAGTTTACGTTCCTGAAGAAATGGCACAAGTTACTGAAGAAGATGTGCAAGCGGTTGAAGTGAAAGCAGCAACAACACCAACACCTAACTTAGTAACCTTGAATGATGAGCAGTTCGCTGCCATGATGGTAAAAATAAAGGCTGGAGGATTTCTTAAAGATGGCGTTACCTTAGTACGTGATTGGGCAATAGCTAATTGTCAATTTACACCTGATCAGATATTACAGTTTACTCCTGAAGGTAGCGGAACAGTTAAAGTATCTGATGCTAATTCATTCAACAACGATTTCGAATTATAAACCATTTAACCATGAATCAATTAACAACAATCCAACAAGGCTGGCTAAAGCTTGCCGAAATCAGAATCGATTTATTTGAAAGGCTAAAGCTTGATGAACTTGCCTGCCAAGCAGAACTAAAGGACTTCGAGAAATTGCCATTGGAACGCATGCAGGCTAATCTTCGCAACGTTAAACACTTCTTATCCGAAGCCAAGCGCAAGCGTTTAGACTTCACCAGGATGATTGATGACAAACTAAGTCAACCGAGTATGGAGTTTGAGAAGCGTATGGCTGCCATGATTGATGAAGCTAGTAAACTTGAACTAGCTGCAAGATTAGACATCGAGAGCAAGGCTATTGAATCGCAGTTATTGCAGAACGAGATAGCGCAATTTAAGGCTCATGTAATTAACGAATGGATAAGGATAGCACATGAGTATAGGTCCAACCTTCAGAAGATAATTGATTCAAGTTACATCAACTGCATCAAAGCAAAGAATCCAGTTGAGCAAGTTCCTGCAATGGTATCTGATTTGAAAGTAATTTTGTCTAAGATTGCACTTGGTAATTTTCAGAAATTTGATACAAGGTTAATAACGGACCAACAAGCATTGGAAATATTCCATAGTATTGATAAATATGATCCAATATTCGATTTACCATACTATCAAGGACAAGTTGATGTAATATTCAGGATGTATGCTCATGATCTTGCTAACGCTGAATCCTTAGCTAAACTTGAACAAGCACAAAAACTTCGTGTTGCAGCTGCCGAGCAGGAACTTGCTGCCGATATTGCGACGAATACGCTAATTGCACAAGCAGAAACTTTGATCGTTGATACACCTAAAGTCAAGCGTGAAATAAAAATTGTAGTTGTAGAATCCGAAGCATGGGCAATGGCAGTGATGAGTAATTTTATGAAAGTATGGCAAGATGTGAACTATCGAGTTAAAGTCAAATCATGGGCGAAGTTATCCATTGGTCAAATGGCTGAGGCACTTGCTAAACATATTTCTGAAACTGGTGAAACATTTGCTAACTTGACAACCGAGGAAGTATGCAAGTAAAAAACATTCAACTTTACAAAAATATTGACTTCGAATCTTATCAATCTAAAGAAGGTCATTCATACAGTTCAATTAAGAACAGTGATGCAGAACCATTCAAGCAGACTTATAAGATGCAACTTGGTACTGAGGTACATAACTACTTGTTAGAACCTAAGACTTACCAGCATGAACGTAGGGAGTTAATTGTACCTATTGCTCAGGCTGCTTACGATGTCATAGGGCAAGCCTTGCCGTTCCTTGATACTGAACTTAGTGTTACTGCTGACTTCGAACATGATGGCTTTACAATGGGTTATCGTGGTCGCGTTGACATGGTTCGCAGTGGTAAAGTTGTAGTGGATCTGAAAATATCAGAAATGCCATTAGCGAAGTCAATACCTTACTTCGGTTATGATAAGCAATTAACTGGGTACTGCTTGGCTACCATGTGCAACGTTGGAATAATTATCAGAGTGAATCCAAAAACAAGGCATACAGAAAGAGTAGTCATCAAGCAAGACATTACATGGTGGGAACAAAAAGTTTTAGAATTAGGAATACCAAATGAATTTTATTAATATGAACAAAATAGAAGTAGTAATTAATCAAATAGAATCATTAATAAATGTTAAAATAAAACAAAAAACTATTTTAATAGCAGAAATTAATGAACTTGAAACTATGTTAAACATAGTAGAAAAAATTAAAAATGATAATTCTATACCTAATTAATTAACAAACAAAAACAACAATTATGATTGTAATTGACATCTGCCTCAGCGACATTCCCGAGTGGAGTAGAAAGAAAGCCAACAATGGCAAAGTTTACGCGAAGTTTTGCATCGCAGAACGTAAGGAAAAAGACAAGTTCGACAACACACACACAGTGTACATGAACCCAACTAAAGAGCAACGCGAAGCTAAAGAAGCGAAGCACTACGTTGGCAATGGTAAGCAGTTAGTATTTAACGCTCAGGCACTAGTGCAACAAGATGCGCCGAGAACCAATGACATGGAATCACTGCCATTTTAATCTTAACCAACAAGGCTGGGCAATGGGTCCAGCCTTAAATAAACAACAACATGAACTATAACGAATTTTTAGAAATCAAAAAAAAGACAATAATCCAAAGTGGATTTGAAGTTAATCAAGATCAACTTAATTACAATTTATTCCCATTTCAGAAGTTTATTGTTCAGCGTGCATTGAAGGCTGGCAAGTATGCAATATTTGCAGATTGCGGATTAGGAAAACTTTAATGCAGTTAACATGGGCAGAGCAAGTTGTAAGAAAAACAAATAAGCCAGTATTAATACTTGCACCTTTGGCAGTTGTCGGACAAACTAAGCAGGAAGGTTTGAAGTTTGGAATAAATATGAGTAACATATTTGTTTACAATTACGAACAAATAAACAATTTAGACTGCTCAATTTATAGCGGTATTGTACTTGATGAATCTTCCATCTTAAAAAACTATGAAGGTGAAACAAAGAAGTTGATTATTGATAACTTTAAATTCACTCCTTACAAGTTAGCTTGTACTGCTACACCTTCACCAAATGATCCGATGGAACTTGGTAATCATTCTGAGTTCTTAGACATTATGAGCAGAAATGAGATGCTTGCCATGTACTTTGTGCATGATGGCGGTGAAACTGCTAAATGGAGATTGAAAGGGCATGCAGTTAAGTTGTTTTATCAATTTATTGGAACTTGGGCAATAATGCTTAACAAGCCACAAGACATCGGATTTGAAATGACTGGGTATTCTTTGCCTGAATTAAAGCTAATTGAGAAACAAATAATAACTGCCAATAGAGATAATGGGCAATTATTCAATGATGCTATAATTTCAGCTACTAACTTCAATCAAGAATTAAGACTTACCAAATTAGAAAGACTTGAAGAAGTTGTAAACATTATTAAAAATAATCCAAGTGAAAACTACATTATTTGGATAAAACAAAATGAAGAAGGCGAAGCATTAAAAAAGTTATTACCTGAAGCAGTAGAAGTTAAAGGTTCTGATTCAAACGAATGGAAAGAATCTAAACTACTTGGATTTGCAAATAATGAATTTAGAATATTAATTACAAAAACAAAGATTGCATCTTTTGGTATGAATTATCAGAATTGCAGAAATCAAATATTTGCATCATTAGACTTTTCATTTGAAGGATTATATCAAGCCATAAGAAGATCATATCGTTTTGGACAAAAAGAGATAGTTAATATCTATTTAATTACAACTGATACAATGGCAAACGTTAAACAAGCAATAGACAACAAACAAAAACAATTTGAGATTATGCAAGATGAAATGAGCAAAGCAATAAATGCTAACTTAAACAATGAAATGATGAAAACAACATCATACAATATTGATGCAATTAACAATGAATTTTACAATATCCAGCGTGGTGATTGTGTAGAATTGATTAAAAATGTACCTGATGAATCAGTAGGTTTTTCTATATTCTCTCCGCCATTTGCAGAACTTTATACTTATTCTAATCATATTGAGGATATGGGTAATAGTTCAGACTATAATCAATTTTTAACGCAATTCTCATTTTTGATTAAAGAACTATTCAGAGTTGTTCAATCAGGTAGAAATGTTGCAGTACATTGCATGGACCTACCTATTCAGAAAGGAAAGCATGGTTTTATAGGATTGAGAGATTTCAGCGGATTGATTTTAAAAGCATTTGAAGAATCAGGATTTATATATCATTCAAGAGTTACCATTTGGAAAGATCCAGTAGTTGAAATGCAAAGGACCAAAGCACTCGGATTACTTCATAAGCAAGTAAAGAAGGATTCTACAATGAGCAGAGTAGGAATACCTGATTATTTAATGATATTCAGAAAAGATGGTGAAAGAAGTAATCCAGTAACAAGCACTGATATACCAGTTGATTTATGGCAGAAATACGCATCACCAGTTTGGATGGATATTAACTACGGGAATACTTTACAAGGATTTAGAAACGGAAGGGATGCAAACGATGAAAAGCATATTTGTCCTTTACAACTTGAAACAATAGAAAGAGCAATACATTTGTACACTAATGTAAATGATACAGTATTAACTCCGTTCATGGGTATTGGCTCAGAAGTTTTTCAAGCAGTTAAAATGAATCGCAAGGGAATAGGATTTGAACTTAAGCAATCTTATTATGACCTTGCTAAAAAGAATCTTCAATCATTAATGGAAACTAAAAAACAAACAACTTTATTCTAATGAGATCATCCATCGTACAAGCAATACAACATCTTAAGCAAGCAGAGGAGTTCATGAATGACTTTATCAGACAAGCACCCAGCACTCGTGGCGCAGTCATCTTCGATGGTTATTCACGGAAAATCAAATGGATTCTTCGTGATATAATTACCTTTCCATACTTCACCGATGAAGTAAGGCTCGGCATCAAAACTGAGATTGAATCAGATGCCTTCGCGGTTGAAGCAATACACGATAAGATTCCACTATTGAATCCTGAACAAAGAGCAATGCTTGAAGAACTCGTTGAAGATATGTTAGCAGGTAAAACTATTGAAATAAAAATAAAAACAAAAAACGATGAACAAAATTGAAAGAGCGATTTATGAAGTTAATCTCAAATTGAAAGATTTAGAGAGAATAAGGACAAATTTGATAGGAGAAATTAATGCCTTTAAGGATTTTTTAGATACTCTTGAAGTCATAAAAGATAATAAAGATATTCCAAACGAAGAAAAACAGGTAAGTGAAACATTTTTAAATTCAGACAAAACAAAATAACATGACACAACAAACAATGAGAGAAAAATTATTAGAATATTGTTACGAGAATCAAAAAGATTATGTCCATGTAACAAGCCAAAGAGAATTTGAATGTCTTATAGCATTAGTTGAGGATGGTGATATAACAACATTTGAAGAATTAGCCACCTATGGAATGGAAACAACATTTTTAAAAGAACAAATAAATAAAAACAAATAACAATGGCACAACAAACAATGGCACAAGAAAAAGCAGTAGAATTATTTAAAAAATACTATTGTTTAAGCAACAATTCAAAATCAAAATTAAAAGTAATAGAATATGAAACTGCTAAGCAATGTGCATTAATAGCAGTGGATGAGATACTATCAACTATTGTAAGTACACCTACTGATTATGGCGAAAGTTGGACGTATTGGGAACAAGTAAAAGAAGAAATAAATAAATTATAACAATGGCACAAACATCAGTAGATTTTTTATGGAGATGGTGGATGGATAATCCATTTTCATCTTATGAAGAAGGTGTAGAAGCATATCGAAAAGCAAAAAAAATTCATCATCAAGAAATTATAGATTCAGTAACATTTGGTCAAAATAATAGCTATATTTTCAAAAAAGACGACACAAAAGCAGCTAAAAAATATTACAAAGAAACATTCAAAAAAAAATAACAATGAATCTTAAAAATTTAGAAACAAGATTAGACGATGCGTTAAACAATGAAACTAAAGAATCATTAACTCGATGGTTAGGTGCTAAAAGAGATAATGAGCTTGAACAGTTAGCTAAAAAGCACATTGCAATTTTTTCTGATTGGCAAGGATCAGAAAGTCATGTTAGAAAATTAGCATTTAAAATTGGTTATCAAATAGCAAAAGAAAATATAACAAAAGAAATAATTCCACAACAAAATTCAATTCAATGGTTAGTAGAAAACGCAGAGGATTTTTTTGGACATCTTTTATCACCATCTATTATTAAGGAAGCAGAGGAGATACATCAAAAAGAGATTCAAAATTTTGGAGAATGGTTGTTATCACATGAAATAGTCTTTCTCCATAATACTGAAGAAGGAAAAATATACGATTATTATTGCACTCCATTAACTATGGTAGAATTACATAAAATTTATATAAAAAACAAATAACATGACACAAGAAACAGTAAAATTAGAAATTCCAGAACCAATTACTTTTGAGAACGTAGAATGGGTGTATCAGTTTGATGAAGATGAACCTAAGTTATTAGCAACTCCATTAGATGATACAAAAAAGTTAGTTATTGAAATTAACAATACAAGTACATCAAACATTTGCTTTTACGATGGTAATGGTAAAACATTTAAAATATTTGCAAGAGAAAAACAATAACAATGGCACAACAAACGGCAGTAGAATATTTAGTTGATAAAGTATTTGGAAAAAATGGATTAGTACTTTATGCAGAAGTGATTGAAGAAGCAAAGGAAATGGAATACAATCAAATTGTAAACGCATATCTTCAAAAGCATGCCAAAGGTAATATAGTCAAATGCCTTAAAACATGGGACTTAGCTGATGAATATTACAATAAAACTTATAAGAATGACACCCAAACAACGCTATAACGCTGCCCATCTGCACTGGCAAGAACAAAAATATCCTGAAGCATTCAAATCAGGATTCACACATGATCCTCAGATGCCAGTGGTAACTAAGGCAAACGGCTTAACGAACTATATCGTTAACTACCTTAACTGGATGGGACATCGTGCAACTCGCATAAATGTATCAGGTCGCAAAGTTAAGGATAAGTGGATAAGATCAACAACAAGGAAAGGAACTGCGGATATTTCAGCGACTATCAATGGCAAATCAGTAATGATTGAAATCAAGATTGGTAGGGACAAACCATCCCTAGATCAGTTAGCAGAACAAATCAAAGAGCGCAACGCTGGTGGAATCTATGAGTTTATAAGTTCAGTTGATGATTTTTTTTTGTTATACGATAAAGTTCTATCTTTGTAGGAATTAAAATGTAATTGCAGTACATTTGAATTAAAATTATTTTTAACCTGATTGGGGGATGGTCTGCAATGCCTGAACCTAATCAGGTTTTTTTTATCTTTATTTTTATGATTAAAACAATTTACCAAGAGTATCAATCACTTGGTCTAAAGGTTATCCCTATCGAATGGGACACAGTTAATAAATGCCCAGTATCGCATCGAGAGTGGCAATCTGATAACTTACCGATTTATGATTATCACAATGCTTTAATGGTGGCAACTGGTAACGATTGGGCAGCCTTAGACTTTGACATAAAGAATACTGATGATAAGGAAATATTTAATAAGTGGCTTGCTATTATCAAGAATCAAAAACCTGATATCTTAGACAAAGTATTTATTGAGCAAACAAGAAATAAAGGTTATCATGTATGGATTAAGTATAAATACTTAACAAAGAAATTATCATTAGCTGATTCCTTGCAAGGTGCTGAGGTAATAGCTTTATACGCAGAAGGTCCTTTGGTTTATACTTATCCAACTGCGCAATATGTTGAGTATCACAATTCTATGCAAGATGTCGAATACTTATCTATATGTGAATATAATTACCTACTTGAAACATCACAATTTTTTAATGAGTACAAGCCTTCTTACGATCCAAATAAAAAAGCAGTTAGTTACCCAGTAGGATTTGAAAAGAAACTGATTTCTTTTGATACCTTGATTAATGATGATACTTGGAATGAGATACTAAATCAAATAGGACTAGAAGTTATTCACGATTTCAGGTATAATAAAAAAGATTTCTTTACTGCCTATCGAAGATCTAATTCATCATCTCAGCAAATATCTGCTAAGGTATATTTTAAAACAAAAAGGTTGATGTTATTCACGGCATCACTACCACAATATCCAAACTGGCACAATAAACATAACTACGATGTATGGGCATTGCCTCCATCGTTTGTGCTATTTTACAAGAACGATAGGGATTGGGAAACAACCATACAAGAAATTGATATGATAATTGATTCATCAGGCATTGACATTGAAGAAGAAACGAAACTTATATCAAATCAGGAATTTCCTTATGATATATTCCCTGAAGCCATAAGATCATCATTGTTTCAAGTTGCAGAAGGTCGTAGCCTTGCGCCTCACTTCTTAGCTACATGCGGAATTTGGACCATATCAAGCCTAGCTGGAACGATGTATAAGTCAGACTTCAATGGTGATGCACGAAACATATTATTTTGTTTAATGATTGCGCCTATCTCAGTAGGAAAAACACCAGCTTACAAGTCTATGTGTGAAAAACCATTGTCAGATGTTATGAAACAATATGATATACAATATAGGGCTGATGTCAAGAAATGGGAACTTGAACTTCTTGAAGCAAAAAAGAAGAAAGAAGAATTTATAAAAAAGAAGCCAAGAAGATATATACCATTTGCAGTCGATGGTACTACGGAAGGCTACATCGCACTATCTATGGACCAGCCTAACGGCTTAGGAGTTTACCATGATGAAGCAGAAACAATCCTAAATGCTGGTAGTTTCAAATCAAATAATGATTCAATTAGTTTCTTTACCCAAGCATTCTCAGGTGGAAGGCTCACGCAAATTAGAGCGGATCGCGACAAAGAAAGAATTGTACCTAATTTAAACATTAACTTATTAATGGGAACACAGCCAAGCAGGCTCCTGAATGTATTTACTAAGGATGCACTTGCAAGCGGATTTACTTCTAGGTTCTTGATGGTAGAATCTGATTATATGAAACTAAATACCGAAGTTGATCCTTTTGCTAAAAATAAAGAAATGGATCAAGAATGGACAAAAATTGTCCAATACTTGTATAAATTAGGTTATTCTTTCAACACTGGTCAAGCGCAACAAGTTAATATTACAATGGATGAAGCAGCAAAAAACCTTTATCGTTATTATTATAAATTGAATCTCGAACAAGCCAACGAGAGAATACTTAATAAATGCGAAAACTTACTTATCGGTACTGAAGCCAAAATGAGTGCTTATTTTCCGCGTTTATGCCAGTTGATAGCAATCCTTAACAATCCAATTAAACCCGAAATTACCGAGCAGTACGTTCATTTAGCATGGCAACTGTACAAGTACTACGCAAATTCAACAATTCGAATAATAATGAAGATGCAAGGTGAAAGCGAAACGGGTTTAAAATCAGAAACGGAACTTCTTTACAACGCATTGCCATTAACTTTCTCAGTCAAGGAAGCTGAAGAAATCTGCATCAGGTTAAATTTAAAGAAGGATAAGTTTAAAAATTCGTTAAGATTTAAAGATTTTAAGAGTTTATTCATCCGTGAAAAGCAAGGTTATTATGCAAAAGTATAATAGAAAAGTTCGCGAAAGTTCGCGAAAGTTCGTTTTTTTTCCTCTGAAAGGTGCGTCAATGCTGCAAAGGTTCGAAAGTGCGCACTTTACTAAGAGATATAATTTAAATATATATATATATATAAATATATATACAGTAGAGAAAAACGAACTTTCGAACTTTTCCGCACTGGCATTGAGTTTCAGCTGATTTTACGCGAACTTTTCGAGAACTTTCGAACTTTTCTCACTTGTAATATTAAATAGTACCTTTGTTTTATGACTGCAAGGCAAATAATCGAGCAACTTTACCGAAGTGAAGAACTTCGGGAATGCTTGTCTAAAATAAAGCCTCAGGATTTGCAAGATGATTTACTTCAACATTGCTTTTTAGAATTATTGAACAAGGATGAAACAATAATTGTTAATTTGCATTTAGAGGGCAGATTTATCGCATACGTGGCAAAGATGATGTACAACATGGTAAATTGGAAGAACAGTGAATTTAACCGTATTAAAATGCGTGAGGTGTTAACTAATGACTTTAACCATCCTAGCGAAACAATAGAAGAAGAAAATTTGTTACCTTTGGGTAAGTTGCATTGGGTAAGTGAGAAGGTATTAACATTGTATGCTGAGCATGGTAGTTATCGAGCAGTTGGGGAAGTAACTGGAATACCTTACCCAACAGTATTTAGAATGGTTAAACAAGCTAAGATTAAAATAAAAAAAATGATATGATTTTTGAAGAATCGACAAAATTAGAAAAGTTTTTATTATTGTTTTATGTCTTCATATCAGTTATATTTTTAAGCTACATTATTATTAAACTAATATTATGACAAAATTTGATTACTTATTCGAAAGAGTACGGCTCGGAATTGATGTTCATCCATCTGAGATCGAGATGGATGAACTTGTGAGCATTGCTCAGAGCATTTCACCTAATGGCGACTTCGTTTGGAAAGGATGCCAGTCTTGCGTTAATTACATTGTTAAGTTTGTAGATGAAAATAAAAACCGTTTAAACGATGCCAACAAAAAAGGGAAGGGGTAAGTATATCGAAACTCCTGAAATTTTATGGGAAATGTTTGAAGCATATTGCAAGCAAACAAAAAGCAGACCTTTCATTGTTACTGACTGGGTAGGTGGGCAAGGTATGAAAGTTGATAGAAAGAAGGAAAGACCTTTGACAATGGAAGGCTTTAACTTGTTTTGCTACGATAAAATAAGTCAGATTAAAGATTATTTTGCCAATACGGGAGGAAATTATAATGAATATTTACATATCTGCACGCGCATACGCGAAGCAATAAGGGAAGATCAGATTGGTGGCGGCATGGCAGGCATTTACAATCCGAGCATAACCCAGCGTTTAAATGGCTTAGTCGAGAAGGTTCAGAACGATGTTAAGGTTGAACAAGGTTTATTTCCTGATGTAAAACATGATTGATGTTTATTCGCACAACCGCAATAAACAAGATACTTAAACTTAAAAAGTTTACGCGTGGCGTACAAGGCGGAAGTTCGGCGGGGAAAACATACGCGATACTCCCAATCCTCATTGACATTGCTACCAAAACACCATTAAGCGAAATATCCGTTGTAGCTGAATCAATCCCACACTTGAAGCGTGGTGCCATGAAGGATTTCAAAAAGATCATGGTTGAAACTGGTAGGTTCTTTGATGATAGATGGAACGCTACCGATTTCAAGTACACTTTTGCTAATGGTTCTCAAATTGAGTTCTTTAGTGCTGATAACGATGCGAAGTTACGTGGTGCTAGACGTGATTGGTTGTACATGAACGAAGCCAATAACATGAACTTCCATTCTTACACTGAGTTAGCATCTAGAACAAAGAAAGGTGTTTACTTAGACTGGAATCCTACTGATGCTTTTTGGTTTCACGATGAACTCATAAATGATGCCGATGTTGATTTCTTGATTATCAACTACATGGATAACGAGGCTTGTCCTGAATCGGCTTTGAACTTTATCAACAAAGCAAAGCAGAAAGCGGATGCTGGTAGTTCGTTTTGGTCCAACTGGTATCGTGTTTATGGACTTGGTGAGATTGGCTCGTTAGAAGGAACAGTATTTAACAACTGGACTCAATGCGATAATATACCAAAGGATGCCGAGTTTATTAGTTATGGCTTAGATTGGGGTTTCACTAATGATCCTACTGCATTGATTGAAGTGTATCGGTATGAATCAAAGATTTATGTTAATGAGTTGTTGTATCAAACGCAACTAACAAACTCAGACATCGTAGCTAAGTTGAAAGCCTTCCAGGTGAATACTTCGCAGTGTATTGTTGCTGATAGCGCAGAACCTAAGAGTATTCAAGACTTAACTAATGCTGGGTATTATGTCGAGCCGGCGCGTAAAGGACCAGATAGTATCAAGGCATCTATTGATAGGCTGCAACAGTATGAAATTGTAGTAACTAAAAATAGCTTAAATTTGATTAAGGAATTGCGCCAGTACAAGTGGGCAAAGGACCGAGAAGGTAAAGCATTGAACGCTCCTGAAGATGTGATGAACCATGCGATTGATTGCTTGAGATATGTTGGATTGAATAAGTTATCGCAGTTTGAGAATTCAGGCGAGTATAGTTTTGCAGATGAATGGTAGTTGTTGTTTATTGATTATATGGTTGCCCTGAAGTTTCTACTTCGGGGATTTTTTTATAATTGTAGAAACAAAAGTTAATTTCACGCTATAATAGTATGATGACATTGCAACAATATCAACGAATAGCAGGCTTTTACAACCAAAGTGATGATGAAATCACTCAGGTTGCGCTAATCGTTTGCGATATGTTTAACCTATCGCATGAAGAAGTTGACAACATGGCACCAGCCAAGTTCATCATGTATTCCAATAAGGTTACTATGCAATTCAAGAAGTTAGGTAAAAAGCCTTACTTTGGCAGGCTAAAACTTGAAACTGATGCAAGAAAGATAACATTAGGTCAGTTCATAGAGGTTCAGCACTTTCTTAAACAAGGAGAGATAGATGCCATGCACTTGGTAACTGCATCAATATGGCGCGATTCTAGACAACATCAAGTTAAAGCAGACTTACTACTGAAAAAAAATATTAGATTGATTCTTGCAGACTATACGACCTTTCTACAATCATTTGCAGAACTATTGCAAGGTTACAAAGGTTTATTTGAATCTGATGAAGTTGTTGAGGAAGATGGCAAGATGGAGAAACCTCATTCTTTCATTGAACAGTATGGCTGGATATACTCGGCTAAAGAAGTGGCGCAACATGAAGGCATCACCTTAGATAAAGCATTCGATTTACCTATCTTGCAAGCGTTTAACGCGTTAGCTTATTTGAAGTCTGAGCAAGCATACCAAAAATATATCAACAAATGAGGGCAGCACAACACGAAGCAGTTGATACTGGGTTTATCGATCTAAACACTTTGGATGCAAGTGATTACCAGCCTATTGACTTATCCGACATTAAAAACACGTTAGTCAACATTGCTGCTACTTATGTTGGCTTAATTCACGAGAACGCAACTAAAAAAGATGTTGTTTCTAGTGGTGGCATGATTGAGGACATACAAGCAACTGATATCACTACAACCAATACGGGTTATGCGATTGGTATCACTGCTCCTGATTATGCAACCTATCAAGATGAAGGTGTTAATGGTTGGAAAGTTAATCGTGGTAGTAGGTTTAATTTTAAGACTAAAGGAACGCGAGAAGGAACACAGATGTACAACTCACTTAAAGCATGGGTACAAAGAGAAGGACTAAGCGCAAGAAATGTTAAGCAAGGAGTTACCAGGCGAGAACGCAGAGGTATGAAGATGCAGGATGCTGAAACTAAAACCATTCTTGCAGTTGCAGCAGGCATAAAACGAAGCGGATTGAGAGCTACAAACTTTTGGTCAGACTCAACTAAAGAAATAAACGCATACATTGAAACTGAAATCGGTATTGCGACAAAAATTGACATTATAAATAATTTATATCCTCAAAAATGACATTCGAATCAACACCACCAGTATATTCATCCGTAAACGATGCTCTAGTTTATGTGGCTTACGATGCTCACGCTGCTGATCCTGCAACTTATCCAAATTATAAATATGTTGCAGAAGTTTGGATAAACGGAGTGCAGAAGTTCACGGGTAAATACTTTCCTAATCCTACAACGAATCGTGGGATTATGGATTTCTCATCAGTTGTTCGGGAATACGTTGTTACTACTTTGCAGCCAACTGGCTCAGGTATCTTAGCGCAAGAACTAGGCGAGGGAAGTTGGTCCTTATCCGTAGTAATTAAGATTCGTGAGGAGTATTCAGGAACTGTTGGCGCGGTGGTGCTTACTGATTCTACACGGACTTTCTTCAATCACTATAATGGAAGAATCAATAATTTTACTTTGTTGGGTAGTTACCCAGCGAAGCCAACAACTGATAGACCTACTGAAATCAATCTGACTTTTGCCAGTGCGCAATATTACTTACCATACTTCAGTGAAACTACTGCATCGTTTAACGTTGTCATTACTGGCGGTACTTCAACGAGAACTAAAACGATTACACCGACTGCAGCCAATACTTTGCAGATTCTTAATATTTCGCCATTAGCCATCAATGTTGATTACGCTGGTAACTTTACATCATCAACCGAGAGATACACAGTTGCAGTTGGTGGTGTTACTTACACAGTAAATGTACTTTGTCAAGGTATGTATCGCAATTACTATGCACACTTCCTGAATAAGTTTGGCGGCTATGAAACGATGATGTTTAACAAGGTATCAAAACGAACTTTCGAAATTGATAAGAAATCGTTTAATCAGTTATCATATCGCGTTAGTGGATCGGGTGTTGTATCGGTTAAGTCAGGAAACACGATGTACCAACAAAAGACTGATTTCGCTGGTAGGTTTAAAGAACGTTTACGTATGAATACTGATTGGCTAAGTGATAACGAATATCAATGGCTCGCACAATTAGTTACTTCGCCACAAGTATGGATTGAAGATGCAGGAACTTTATACCCAGTATCAATATCAGGTACAAACTATGAATTTAAAGAACACATTGTTGATGGGTTGATTAACTTGATGATTGATGTCGAATTTGGCGCAACCTATAAAACTCAATTTCAATGATAAAACTATTTGTTGAAAATCAAGAAGTTGATGTTAATGTTTCGTTTAGTACGTTGATAACATACGCTATTGATGACATTAAGGACTTCGGGGCAAAGAATACTAACTTTAGCAAAACGATTATCATACCAGGCACCAAGCGAAACAATGTATTGTTTGGAAATATCTTTAACATCAACTCGGCTAACGATTACAATAATGCATTTGATAATATAGGTGTTAACTTCAACGCTGCTCAGTCAGCAAGCGCGATAATCTTTGCAGATAATCTGCAGGTTTTCAAAGGTATCTTTCGCATCCTTGAAATTGTCATCGAAGATGGCTTTATCGAGTATGAGTGCGCAGTATTTGGTGAACTTGGTGGCTTTGTTGCTGCATTAGGCAATAAGAAAATTGAGGAACTTGATTTTAGTGCTTACAATATAGTTTGGAATTACACCAACATATCGGCATCATGGAACACGATAGCAGGATCAGGCGTTTACTTTCCGTTAATTGATTATGGGCAGTCAAGTACAAATAAGATTGATTTCGATTTCAAGACATTCAGACCAGCATTATACGTCAAGCAATACCTGACTAAGCTAGTGGAAGCATCAGGCTACACTTGGGACTTTCCTTTGTTAGCTACTGCGTTATTCGATAGGCTTGTAATTCCAAACAATGGACAACAAATAACTAAGTTATCCAATATCTTATTTGATGCTGATGCAACTGCTGCAACATACACGAGTATACAGTATGCAAGGTACACTGTCAGCACTCTAGGCTCATTTACTGCATCAGTTAACAACGATGTGTTTACTTATACACCAGCTACTTCAATCGTTACTAATATTTATTGTGCCTATTCAGGCTTGATAAAGTCAACTACTTCAACACCTACAACCGTAACTTTTTATCTGAAGCAGAACTCTACCATCTTGGCGCAGACAACTATTGCAGTTCCTACGACAAACATACCATTTGGAATTAATCTTAGTGTTGATAACATCACCTTCGCAACATCTGACAATCTAAAACTTGAAATATCTTCTAACGTAGTTCAGATTCAGCAGTTTGGCGGTGCGTTAACAGTATCATCTTTAACACCTACACAAGTAGCGGTCAATTATGGTGATACTATTGTAATAAACGATACAATACCAAAAGGCATTCTACAAAAAGACTTTTTCAGTTCAATTTGCAAAATGTTCAACTTGTATGTTTTTGAGGACTACAACGAAGAAAAGAAACTCAAAGTTGTTCCATTCATAGATTATTACGCTGATGCAACTGCGGTTGATTGGTCCTTAAAGGTTGATCGTGCCAAGCCTATGAAGATAAAGCCAATGTCTGAACTTAATTCACGATACTATCAGTACAAGTACAAGTCAGATAATGACTATTACAATGACAACTATCGCAAGAAGTACAATGAGGAGTACGCAAGTTACATCTATGATAGTGAGTATGAATTTGCAAAGGAAACAACTTCGGTTGACATAATATTTGCTAGTTCGGTCCAGTATGGCAAGACTGGAACGGATAAATACTACCCAGCTATTTACAAACTATCTGACAATAACACTAAAGAAGATAGGATGGATTCTATTATTAGGATTCTTCAGGCTCAGAAGATATCAAGCGTAACATCGTGGAGCATATTAGTTAGCGGTAGTGTAATTGCATCGTTTAGTGATTACGGTTACGCTGGACATTTAAACCATCCGACAAATCCAACATCTGACATCAACTTTGGTATTCCTAAAGAATTGTACTACAATGCAAGTGTTTACACACAAGTAAACTTGTTCAATGTTTATTGGAGTTCATACCTGGCTGAAATTACTGATAAAGATTCAAGGCTCCTGACTTGTACAATGAAACTTGCTTACAAAGATATCTACCAGTTGGACTTTAGTAAGTTGATTTGGATTGATGGAGTGTTGTATAGACTGAATAAAATAGTTGATTACAACGCAACCAATGAAGATACTTGTAGCGTAGAATTACTTAAAATAATTAATAGAATATACTAATGGCAGATGTAAACATAAAAGCCAGTATTACAGTTGATACTGGCAATACTGAAAGCAAAGTTCAAGGTGTTCAGACTGGGATGGAGAAAGCTGGCAAGACCATTCAAGATACGGGGAACAAAACTAAAGACACAACCAACAACTTCACCAAACTGAAAGAAGGTTTAGGCAATCTTCCAGGTCCCGTTGGTTCGGTTGTGAGTGCATTTGATGGCTTAAAAAAAGCATTTGTTGCAATCATTATGAATCCGGTTGGGTTGGTACTTGCTGGCATTGTTGCTACACTAGGATTGTTATACGCAGCATTTACGAATACTTTTGCAGGCGGGCAGAAGGTTGAGCAAATATTCGCTGGCATCAAGGCAACTGGGCAAAGTTTACTTGATAATTTAGATAAGATTGGTAGTGCTATTAAAAACGTATTCACGTTTAATTTTAGTGCTGCAAAGAAGGATTTGCAAGATATTGGTGATGCTGCGGTAAATGCCTATGGCAAGATGGCTGATTTGACTAAGACTGCTCAAGCACTTAAAAAAGAACAATTACAAAATGATTTAGAAGGTGCAGAACGTGCCAAGAAGTTAGCCATACTTCGTGAACAAGCAAGTGATGAAACAATCCCTGCTGCAAAGAGAAAAGCAGCATTATTGGAGTTAAGAAAGGATGCAGAGGAAAATGCAAAATCAGATATAAAACTTGCTAAAGATTATGCAGATAATCAAATAGCAATTTTAACACTTCAGAAGGATGGTGCTAAAAAGAACCAAGAAGAAATCAACAAGCTTAAGATTGAACAAATAAACGTTGAAACGGACAACGCAAACGAACTACGAAGGATTGCAAAGCAGATTACTTCGATTGAGAAGGAAGAACAACAAAAGCGAGCAGAAAACGCTAAAAAGTTAGCTGATGAACTAAAGCAGATTGAAGAAGGCAAAGAGAAGGCAAGGCAAGAAGGTTTTAAGTTTGATATGCTTGTTTTAGATCGTAGGGAAAAAATGGCAAAGCAAGCCATTGAAGATGCTAAGAAATTAGCTGAAGAAGAAGATGCAGAGTTAAATAAGATGTTTGCACTTGAAGAACTTGATGCAAAGAGAAAACTTGATTTAAAGGATAAGAAAATAACTAAGGATAAAGAAGATGCTGCAAGTGTTGTTGCATTAGAGAACGAGAAACGCAATGCTTTAAACTTAACTGGTCAAGCACTCAACGCAGTTGGTGAAATATTAGGCAAGCAAACGGCAGCAGGCAAAGCGTTAGGGACTGCAACTGCTTTGATTAATACTTTCTTAGGTATAACTGAGGTTTTAAGAAATAAAACCACATTACCTGAACCATTTGGATCAATTCAAAAAATTGCATCAGTTACTGCATTAGCAGCAGCAGGCTTTTCGGCAGTTAAAGGAATTATGAGAACGCAAGTACCTGGCGGTGGTGGCGGAGGTGGCTCAGTTCCTGCAATGACAACACCTTTGAATCCTGCTTTAAATATGCAAGGAACTCAACTTAATGCTGCAAGTATTGCAGGGATTGGTAACGCAGCAGCAGGCGGAATAAATAGAGCCTATGTGCTTGAGGCAGATATTAACAATAGTAACGAAAGACAATTCAGATTACAAAGAGCAGCAAGGCTCGGATAAAACAAAAATATATGAAGAAATTACCAGTATTTGAGATGCTAATTGATGAAAATGATGATTCAGATTTGATGGTAGACTTTATCGCACTAGTGGACAAGCCAGCCATTCAAAAAGACTTTATGAAGTTTGGTGAGGAGTTTATCAACCCAAGTAAAGGAGAACACAAAACTGAGTTCTTGCCTCGTTGTATTTCATACGTAATTAACGAAGGCAAAGAAACTGAGCAAGCGGTTGCAATTTGTAACTCTTTATGGGATGAACATTTTGCTGAGGAATCGTACTCAGACTATCCTGACTCAGTTAAGAACAACGCTAAAGCAGCGTTGAAATACGCAGAGGAGAATGGATGGGGTTCTTGTGGCACTGAGGTGGGTAAACGCAGAGCTAACGATTTGTCTAAGGGTAATCCCATCAGTTTAGATACGATAAAACGCATGTATTCCTATTTGTCAAGACATGCAGTTGATCTCGAATCTTCCAAAGGTTATGGGGATGGATGTGGTAAACTAATGTATGACGCATGGGGTGGTAAGTCTGCACTTACTTGGGCAGAATCAAAGATTAACCAAATTGAACGCAAATCATTCGCAATTCAAAGCGAAGAACAACGTATTATCTCAGGTCCGTTAATGGTGGCAAATCAAAGAATAAAACGTTACGATGAAGAACGTGGGGAATACGAGGTATTCTTCAGTCCTGCTACCATCAAGAAGATTGCCATCAAATTAGCTAAGAAAGGATTTCAAAACAATGTCAACTTGATGCACTCGGCAGATATGCAGTTGCAAGGAGTTACACTATTTGAGATATTCCAAAGCGACAAAGAACGTGGTATTATGCCAATGAAAGGTTTTGAGGATTTGGCAGATGGTAGCTTATTCGGTTCAATGTATGTTGATAATGACCAAGCTTGGGACTTAATAAAAGAAGGTAAAGTCAAAGGTTTTTCGGTTGAAGGTAACTTTGGCATGAAGGGCAAGGACAAGTACGATGAGCAGATGGAACAAATAATTTCAATTTTAAGTGAAACAAACGAGTAAAAACTACTATAAACAATAAAGCAATAATATGTCAAGCAAAGAAGCAATCGAGAAAATTAAAAATATGTTATTCGGTGAAATGCCAGTACAAGCACCAGCACCAGTACCAACACCAGTTGGATCAGGTCAAGTATTCGCTGATTATAAGTTGAAGGATGGTACTGTTGTATCTATTGATAAGGTTGAAATAGGTGGACAAGTTAACTTGAATGGCGAACCTGCACCAGATGGATATCATTTGCTAGAAGATGGAACTAAGATTGAAGTTCTTAGTGGTTTGATAGTTGGAGTAGAGAAAGAACCTGCTGCAGTTGAGATGCCTGAAGAAATGAAGAAACTTCCAGTAATGTTTAGCGGACTTAATCAAGATTTCGTTGATTTGAAAAAAACCATTGATGCTCAAGCTAAGTTGATTTCAAGACAAAGCGAATCATTAAAGCAGATGTTTGCACTTGTTGAAACAATCGCAAACAATAGCATCGAGCAACCGAAAGAGAAAGTGAAATCATTTGATGAAATGTCTGCACTAGAAAAGTTCAGAGCGCAAAGAAGTAACTAATATGTTAAAAATAAAAGAAGGTGTTGAGTTGTTTCCATTCGGGCATTCAAAGGATGCTGAACCACTAACATCAAAAAGCGAATTATCACAATCATCTTTGGAATTTTTGCAAGCAAAGTATCCTGATGATGTTGAAGAAGTAAAAGAGGCTAAACAATTAAATAAAAATAAAAATTAAGTCATGGCAATAAGTGCATCCATTGTAGATCTGAGAGGTAAGGCTTACGAGCCAGTCCTCACCGAGTTGTTGTTCGAGAACAACACCATTAACGATAATCTAGTTTCTTTCGAAACTGATGTTAAGAACGAAAGTATTTTTACTGAGAACACGAATACTGTTGCTATGCAAGCATTTGCATCAGGCGCACCAAGTTCATCAGGTACTTTTACAATAACTGATACTGCGGTTACTCCAACCAAAGTAATGTATTACCAAGAGTTTGATCCTAACACTTTGAGACCTTCAAGGTTCAAGCGTTCAATGAGACCAGGTGCATGGGAAATCATGTCAACTGAGTTTGATAGAACTGTTATGGCTGCTTATGGTAAAGAAATTTCTAGTGATTCTGAAATCAAGTTTTGGACTGGCGAAACAAGTGGTACTAAAACTGCAATAGCTGCTTTAACTCCAGGTTCTGGTCAAGGTTCAGTAGGTGCTGCAGAACAAACATGGGCTGCCGCTCAAACTGCTGGTCAGATTGATGGTGTTATTGCTAAAATGATTTACAATAACGGTGCTTTAGGAACAAGAATTAAAGTTGCTGGAACTACTATTGATGCAACAAACATCGCTACTGAGTATGGAAAAGTTTACGCAGCTATTCCTGCCGTAGTTCTTGCACAAGTTGAGAAGCCTTACATTTATGCTCCTTACGCTCACAAGCAGTTCATAAACATTTTTAATGTTAGTGCAACTTATCGTGATTTGTTCGCAGTTGATATTAAGGCTGACAAGTATTTCTACAACGGAGTTGAAATCAAGTTCGTTCCATTGTCTGCAAATGTTATCATAGCTGCTTTGCCTTCAAATTTAATTTGGGCAACTGATTTGCTAAGCGATATCAATCGTATGGAGATCAACAAGATTGCTAACAATCGTGAGGATATGTTTGTTAAGAACATCTTTACTATTGCTGCACACGTTGCAAGACAATCTAACAACGTTCTTTACATCGGTTAATTGATTACTAACGAGAGCAGTTGAAATACACTGCTCTTAATTAAAATATACAAATATGCCGTGTGCATTAACTCAAGGATATAATTTAGATTGCCGGCTTAACTATGGCGGTGTAAAAGATATTTACCTTATCGAATTTGAAAATGTATCTTCAATAACACAATCCGCTGGTGTGGTTACTGCCATTACAAAGGTTGCGACAAAAGTTTTTAGAAAATATAATCTTATTGCTCACACTGCTGAAAACGATGAAGCACTAACTGCATCAAGGGAAATGGGAACTTTGTCTAATAAGCAGACAATTAAATTTCCTATAAACAAGATGACTGTTTCGGTACGTAACGAGTTGTTTTTGCTTGCACAAAATAGACTCATGTTTGTTTTCACTGATGAGAATGGAATTAACTGGTTATATGGTGGTGATTATGGATTGACTCTTACAACTGCATCTGCAAAGACTGGTAAGTTACTTGCTGATAGAAATGGTTATGAGTTGACTTTTGAAGGTGATGAAAAGAATCTTGCATACGAAGTCAATGCTGCAACTTTAGCGACATTGTTAACTTAACTTCATGCTACCTTAGATTTATAGTAGTACCCGGTATATTGCCGGGTATTTTTTTTTTAATTGAAACAAAATTAAGTTTTCTACTATAATATAATAGAATGCTACTTTACACAATAAATAGTCAATCGGATACCATTGTTACGCTAACGGAATCAACTACGTTAACGAATCCGTATTATTTATTTGTTTTCACAAATGTTAGCACCAAAGTTCAGTATAAAATAAACGTTAATTCAACATCTGATTCATCAACGTACAAGGATAGATTTAACGAATTTAGTTTTAACACGATTACACTTTTTGCAACTGCTCAGGCAGGGCAATTTTCATACGAGGTATATGAGCAGGCAAGTTCGGTTAATCTTAATCCGAGCGGTTTAAACATGGTTGAATGTGGCAAGATGCTACTACTACCAGCAACAAATTTAATAAAACAAGGATATGCGCCAACAGTTACGTATAAAGGCTACGGAGGTTAAAGATATTGGGCAAGGTGATATCATGCAAGTTTCTTCACAAGAATTTGCAGATTCTCGCATTCCATTAATGGAAGAAAAGCGCGGCTACGATTACATACCATTTGGACCAACTAATAATTATCCTGATTATCTTTTATTCCTTTACAATAAGTCTGCAAAGCATAACGCTATCGTAAATGGTAAGTGTGTTTACATTCTTGGTAATGGATTTACTTCTGAAGATGAACTTGGCAAAATATTTTTAAAGAAAGCAAACGAAAAGCAATCATGGGATGAGTTGATGAAGATGGCTTGCCTTGATATTGAGAACTTTGGCGGTTGCTATTTTCAAGTGATACCTAAGTTAATTGGTGGTTACAATTACTATCATATTGCTTATGATAAGATAAGGACCAACGAAAACAATACGCAATTTTACTACAAAAAGAAGTGGGAAAACAACTTAATCAAGCCTGAAAAGGTTTACCCAGCGTTCTCGGATGGCATCAGGGAAACATCAATATTTTATTACAAAGAATATCGTTGCGGTAAATATCCTTACGCACTACCAACATGGGTGGCTGCTGCTAACTACATTGAATCTGATATCGAAGTAAGTAAGCATACGTTAACTAACGCTAAAACTGGATTCAGCGCATCAAAGTTTATAAATTTCTACAACGGAGAACCAACGGATGAACGCAAGAAGGCATCCATCGTGGCAAGGCTCGAGAATGCTGCTACTGGCGCAGAAGGTAAGAAGTTGTTAATTGCATTTAACAACGATCCTGCAAAGAAGCCAACCATTGATGATCTTGGAACTTCGGATTTAACAAACGAGAATTTCAACCAGGTTGATAATCTTATCACCAATAACATCATAACTGGGCATCAGGTTACTAACGGGATGTTATTTGCCATTCAACAAGAAGGCAAGCTAGGTGGTGCAACTGAGTTGAAAACTGCTTACGAGATATTTAAAAACACTTACGTTAATTACAAGCAGAAAAACCTTGAGAATCTTGTAAGATACTTTAGTAAGATTGCTGGTATTGATGCTGAGTACAAAATTAAAGATGTTGTCCCAGTAGGAATTGAACTCAATCCTTTAGACTTTAAAGAACTTCTTCCTCGTGCTTGGGTGCTTGAAAAGTTGGGCATTGATGCTGCTAAGTATGAACCACAAGCACAAGAACTGCAAGCAGTTACAAATAATGATGCACTTGCTAACATATCAGGCAGGCAGCAACAAAACTTGATGCGAATAGTAAGGTTATTTTCACAAGGTAAATTAACTAAGAATCAAGCTACAATACAACTGCAAGCATACGGATTTACTCAGGACCAAATTAATATGTACTTGGGAGTTGATGAACAATTTAGCGCAGATGATGACGATGAGTATTTGGCATCACTATTTGCTGAGTGCGGTTATGATAAAGATGAATTTGAAATCATAAGTTCTAAGCCATACGATGGCTCTGATGATGAAGAATTTGTGGTACATGAATCTTTTGCAGATTTTACGGATCGCGAATTGCAAATTATGGAGTTGTTAAAGAAACAACCTGATCTTGATAATAAGCAGATTGGAGAGGGTTTAAATATTGAAACATACATTGTAGCAGACATCATTGAGAAGTTAACTAGAAGGGGTGTAATTGAGTCAGTTGACAATATACGCAAGGTTACTGAGCGACTACCTAAAACGCAGTTGCCTGAAATCAAAGTTGTTTATACTTACGAGAAGCGCGCTATTGCTGATGGTCCTATAATATTACCAACATCACGCAAGTTTTGTGTTAGGTTAGTTGCATTAAGTGAAGGTGGCAAAGTATGGAGCATTAAAAACATTCAAGATATTTCTCAACGTGTTGGCTATTCAGTATTTAAGCGTTGCGGTGGTTTTTGGAACAATAACGGAGTGATAGAATATCAATGCAGACATGAATGGCGCAAGCATGTTGTAATAAAAAAAACTAAATAATGGCAACAGTAACATACATACTTCTTCCATCAGTTATTAAAGAGCGCATGTCTTTGCATGATAACGTTGATGATAAACTGATTTATCCTGAGATCAAAGCAGTTCAGGACCTTTACATCATGCCATTGCTAGGATCAACTTTGTTTAACAAGATACTTAATGATATTGCAGCTGGTACACTTGCAGGCAATTACAAAACGTTAGTTGATGATTACCTGGTGATGGCAGTTTGTAACTATGTAATGAGTGAACTTCCTGAAGGACTTAATTATCAATATTGGAATAAAGGTGTTTCTCAGAAAACAGTTGATAACGCAACGCAGCCAAGCATGAGTGATATGTATTCGATAGTTGCTAAGTACAAGAATCGTGCAGAGCATTATTCTAAGCGTGCAAGAATGTATCTTATTCAGAATGGTAATGCGATGTTCCCTGAATACTATTATTTTGTAGCTGGTGTTGATACTGTTTATCCTGATAGGACTTCGTTTACATCGCCAATTTATTTAGGTAATGAAGTTGAGAAGCCTCGTGATGATTATTCTTTAAACAATGCACCACCAGCAGGATATAATAGTAATGATCCGTTTTATATATGAGTAAGAAAATTAATAAAAAGAATCTCGATAAGTTAAAAATATATTTCGCAAAAATTGACACTAAAACAAATCATAGCAAGATTAGAGGAGCTAGCACTAAGCCATCGACAAGTTAATCACTTCTTCGTTGGTGGTGCTGATGAGTTCTTGGATGATAGTGATGTCATCTACCCTGCTATATTTGCAGAACTCAAAGAAGAAAACACGATTTCGTTAACGAATCGCGTTACAAATTATAATTTTACTTTTTATTTTTTAGACTTACTTGACATTTCAGATAACGCATTGCAGAATCAATGGGAAGTTTCTTCAGATGTTTCATCCATTGCACAAGATTATCTTGCCTTACTTTACGATACAACTTACACGGATTGGGAAGTAGGCAATAGTTACAACTTTGAAATCAAAAAATACCAACTTCAGGACCTTTGCGCTGGTATAAAAGTTGATGTAACTATCGGCAGTAAATTCGATGCAAATAGATGCCAAGTCCCTACTGATTACACGTTTACTGATTATGTAAATAGTACATTAACGTTAAAGCAAGTCATCACTAGGTTGCAAGCACTTGCAGAATCTCATGCGCAACTTAATCACTATTTCTTAGGTGATTTTGATGAGTTCTTAGATAACGAAGATGTAATTTATCCAGCATGCTTTGCAGAGATCAACCGAAACGGAAATATTGCCTTAACTGATAGACTAGCAAAGTATCAATTTACTTTTTACTTTTTTGATTTGCTTGATATTGCTAACAATAGTTTGCAGAATGAATGGGAAGTTAAATCAGATATGTCAAGTGTTGCGCAGGACTTTGTCGCAATGTTGAACTACAATGGCTTTGCATGGGTGCTAAATACTGAGTATGCAATGCAGATTAGTGATTACCAACTACAAGACCTTACGGCTGGTGTTTCAGTAACTGTTGAAATCGGGTTGAGGTTCGATGCGAATAAATGTCAAGTACCAGTATCAGATGGTAACTTCTTGCTTTGGGATGATGGACAGTATTTCTTAATTAACAACACCGACAAATTAATTTATGCCGAATAAGAAAATAAACCAGTTAGATGTCAAGGTCGCAGTATCAACTGATTTGATGCTTGTTGGTGATCCAACTTCAGGTACTTCCTTTAAGTCAACTTTAGCGACATTGCCATTAGTACCAACATCAAGGACAATAACTATCAATGGAGTAAGTCAAGACCTTTCCGCAAATAGAACTTACACAATAGATGCTTTACCATCTCAAACGGGTAATAGTGGTAAGTACCTTACTACAAATGGAACAGTAGCGAGTTGGGGAGTGATTAACCTTAGTGGATATGTACCTTATACGGGTGCAACGGGTGCAGTGAATTTAGGTGCTTTTGATTTAACTGTTAACACACTTACAATAGGAAAAGGAAATAGTGCATTAAGTAATAATACTGCATTAGGTTATCAAGCATTATTTCACGTTACTACGGGTAATTTTAATACTGCGGGTGGTTATCAATCACTTCACAATATTACTACGGGGCAATATAACACTGCTTTAGGACAATCAAGTATGTTTACTGCAACAAGTGCTGCACAAAATGTTGCAATCGGTTTAAATGCTTTGCTTTACACTACAAGTGGTGGTTCAAATGTAGTGATGGGAGTTGATGGATTGCAGCATAACACTACGGGAGCATCAAACGTGGCTCTTGGTTATAATGCAGGAAGTCATATAACTGGTGGTTCAACTCCTAACACAACAAGCGGAACATCTATCTACATTGGTAGAGATACAAGGGCTGCTGCTGATGGGCAAAGCAATCAGATAGTGATAGGACATGGTGCTACGGGTAATGGTAGCAATACTGCTACAATAGGCAATAGTTCAATAACTGCTAATTACTTTACGGGCAGTATTAATGGTGGTTCATTTGTCAAAAGTGGTGGTACATCATCTCAGTTTCTTAAAGCAGATGGAAGTGTGGATTCTACAACCTATGCAACAAGTAATATCTATACTGCTGATGGTACATTAACAAGTGCAAGGACATTAACAAGTGGTGGATTTCCTTTAACTTTTACGGGTAGCAATATGGCTGCAACTGCAATTGCAAGAGGATTGAATTTAACGCATACATTAGTTGCTGCTGCAAATAGTGATGTCTTAGTTGGATTAGATATTAACCCAACATTCACAAATGGTGCGTTTACGGGAGTAAATAATTATGGATTAAGGGTTATTAATAGTCAAGCATTTTTTGGTGGATTGGGTGGAATAGCGATGTTCATAGAAAGTAACTCTGCAATAAGAGGAAATGCAACAAGTGGTGGTACTATTTATTTTGATGCTTCAAGAGATACAACTGGAACTTTGAACTTTAGAGGAACTACATTAGTTTTTCCAGGTGGTAGCATGACAACAAGTGATTTTAATATTACTTCAATATCAAGTCTTTTTGCAAGTCAATCACTTATTCTAAGAAATGCAGGAGTATCAAGTTTTAGATTAAACAACACTACATCAGCAACAACATGGTATTTTGAAAGTTACAGAAACGCACCATCGGGTTCATTAGAAATAACTAATAGTTTAACTAATGCAGGGTTGACTATGTTTAGCACAAGAAATGTAGGCATAAACACAAATACTGATGCAGGTTTTAAACTTGATGTCAATGGAACTGCGAGGGTGAGTGGAGCATTAAAATTATTTAGTGGGGTTACTAGTCCAACTTTAAACTACCCATTAAATGCTTATGCCTCAAGTGGAGGTATAGCATCTTTTGAATATGCTACAAATGGATTTTTGCAATTTGTTAGAGCAGGTGTAAGTGCAGGTATTATAAGATTAAGCAATGCTGAAACTTATGATATAACCTTTAATGCTGGAGCTTTTGGTTCAACTTTAGGAATAGCAATAAGACCTGCAAACATTGGTGGAGTTAAAATAGGAGGAGACAACACAACTATAGTACACGAAAATAGTGCTATTTTGAATGTAGAATCCACTACCAAAGGATTTCTTCCTCCAAGAATGACAAACGCACAAAGAACTGCAATAAGTTCTCCTGCGGTTGGACTGATTGTTTATTGTACTGATGCAGTTGAGGGACTATACATATATAAATCTATGGGATGGACATTCGTAATATAAAACAATTAATATGAAACAAATACAACCAGTTCAAATTTGGACAAACGGAATTTTAAAGACTGCTGAATTTTTGCAAGTAACGGGCATCAATGACAACTACGAATCATCTGCTACAAACTATTGGGCATTGTTTACTAAGGTTGATGAATCAGCAGGTAAGCAAATAGCTCAAGGAAATTTAACAATTAATGGGGCTGACTACATAGAGTGGGGAGATGTCCCCGCCATGAGTGTAAATGCTTGGATTTACGATTGGACTGCGGAACAAATAAATGTTGTAATTTTACCTTAAAATATAATTTTATGACTTTAACTGAACTCAAAGCACAAGCGTATGACATTCTTGCTCAAATTGAATTTCTACAAAAGAAGTTGCAAGAAACTAATCAAGCAATAGGAGAAAAAATAAAAGAAGAATCTAAAACACAAGATGTAGATGGATAACATACAATTCATACTTGATAGGCTTGAAGCCATTGACAAGAAGTTTGATGATAAACTTGATGCTATCCTAATCCAAACAACAAGAACAAATGGTCGTGTAAGCAGTCTTGAAGATTGGCGAAAGCACATCTACAAGGTTGTATGGTCTATCATTGGAGTTGTTGCTACTATTATCGGATTCTATATAGAAAAACAAATAAACAAATAATATGAATTTATCAGCGTTATTTAAATTGAATCTAAGGGATGCGTTAAATGGTTTCCTAATAGCTTTTCTTACTGCATTTCTATCAGCAGTTGTTAGTGGTTTAAATTCTGGAGTATTTCCTGCATTAGCAGACTTTAAAGCATTTGCAATGATAGGTATTACGGCAGGAGTTTCTTACATTACTAAGAACTTATTCACAAACAATGTTGGACAATTACTTAAAAAGGATGCGTAAGTTATTACTCATAATTGTTTTGTTCGGCTGCAATCCGGTCAAGCAAGTATTAAATGATAAATCTAAACTTGACAAGGTAGCAGAAGAAGTTATAAGACAAGGTTATTGTGCAAACGATACTTTGGTAATTGTAAAAAGTGATACCATTGTAAAAGTTGATTCTTTGATAGAAATCAGTAGTGATACTACCATTATCAATGATACTGCATACATAACCTTGTTTAATAATAGAAACTTTTATAAAACTATTACAATTCACGATACTTTGCGTAGTGTAATAGTTGATAATGCTCGTGTGAATCAATTACAAGCCGATATAAGCAAGATAACTAAAGAGTCAGAAGAACATAAGCAGAACGCAACACATCGTTTATATTGGTTTATAATTGCTTGTGCAATCATTTTATTTTTAATCTTATATAAAATTAGATAATGAAAAAATTAAGAGAATTAGGAATTATTCCTGCAATCGGATTTTTACTTGCAACACTTGGGCAGATTGGTTTTTGGAGATGGAAAGTAGATTTGATTTTAAATGGTTACAAATATTTACCATTTGCAGTTGCACCATTGTTTGCATTCTTAGGTGCTTGGTTAATGGTTGGTAAGGTTTCATTTAGTTATTGGAAAGAATCAGACAACAACGGAAATTCTGCTTACAATGTGTTTTTAGCAGTTGGATTATTATTGTTGATACTTAGCTTAGGTGTTGCGTTTGAGGCAGTTAGTGAAGCATGATTTTAACGCTATACATATTAGTTAACATAGTGTTGGCGAAAATAGATGCGTACAAGATTAAGCATAACAAACGGATTAGGCATGGGATAAATGCTTTAATTTATTGCGTATTGATTGCACCAACATTCTTTATTAGTTGGCATTACCCTATTGCTATGTTGGCACTAAGAAGAATTGTGTTTGATACTTCGTTGAACTTGTTTAGAGGTTTACCATTTGATTATATTAGTTCAACAACCACAAGCATTATAGATAGAATAAGTTATGAGTTCCAAAAGCAATACGGATATTTTGCTTATTATACGATTTTTGTTATCATTATAATATTGTGCTTATGAAAGACCATGTTACCTTAGATCGCATTAAATTAATTCATCCAAAATTGCGTGAGGAAGTGATGGAGATTTACGATGAGATATGCGAAGCATTAAAAGGTCGGGCAATATGTAGATTCACTTACACACTAAGAACTTTTGCCGAGCAAGATTTATTGTTCAAGAAAGTACCAAAGGTAACTAATGCAAAGGGTGGCATGTCTTATCACAACTACGGATTAGCAATAGACATTGTTTTAATTATTGGTGGAGTGGCTGCATCGTGGGATATTAAAAAAGACTTTGATGGTGATGGCAAAGCTGACTGGATGGAAGTAGTAGCAATATTTAAGTCATTCGGTTGGGAGTGGGGCGGTGATTGGAAGTTCTACGATGCTCCTCACTTTCAAAAGTCATTAGGGTATAGTGTTAAACAGTTGCTAGCATTGCACCAAAGTGGTAATGTAGATAAACATGGCTATGTAAAGATATAAAAAAAGCCAGTAGTTATTTACTACTGGCGAATAGGAACAAATAAAGATCATCAATCCCAAATGTATCTGCAATCTTTTTAATAGTTTCTAACGATGGCTCGGCTCTACCTGACTCATAGGATTGTACCATACCTTTCGTTATGCCTAGCATCTGAGCAAAACACTGCTGCGTTAAGTTTTTTTGGTGCCTTACCATTATAAGGTTTACCCGTAATTTGTTCAACGATAAAGTTTTTAATTTGTAATATTTCTAGGTTCTTTCTTAAGTATTGAGTAATAATTTCAAGTTCATCTTCAAGATAAAATATAGATTCATTCTGATGAATAACTAAACGCAGATTATACTTATTGCCCATCTTCCAACAACAAAAGAAATACGTACCATTTTGTATGGTGGTAACCATTATTTTGTAACGTTTCATATAACTTTAGATTTATCGCAGTTGTGAATTGTATTTGGATTCGGAAGGTAATGGCAAACTGGGTAAAGTTTATTAAACTGAACTTGGTTTATCCATCTGCCATCGTGAAAGTAAAACATTTCACCATTAGAAAACTTGGCGCGAATTAACTTGCGTTCTTGATTCTTGATAATGTATTCGTTAATTGATGAAGTATTCATATAAAAATGTTATAAGTTTATAAATTGCATACCAAAAAAAGAAACCGATAATCATTACTGCTAGATATGTTCTAATCTTCATAATCGTATGATTTAGGGATGACTGCACCTGATCCTTTACATTGCCAACACCATGTATCAGGTGTTTGACCTTCACCAGTACCATTGCAAGAATTACACATGTTGTCGGGTTCTTCTTCAGGAAGAATGATGGACTTCAAGAATCCGTTATCATCCCATCTATCGAGCATCTCGCGGACCTCGTTTACGCATTCGTAGTGATAGATCATGCCATCAATAACTTGACCTATAATTCGGTGGCGGTCATTCTTTAGAAGGTCCATCCATTTGTCTTTTTTCAGTTTACTGCTTTGCAAATTGGGCATAGTTGTTTGTTTTTGATTTTGATTGTTATTGTGAAATAATGCCGACAAGCGCGACAAAGAATTGATTTAAATGTATATTTCATTGAGAACTATTTTAATTGGATTTTCGTGTTTTAAAGATAATTGATTCTTTATAACTTGAATCCCGTGCATAACTGTTGTATGATCCGTAATTGCTGGACTTAGGTATTCAGCAATTTCATCTAGGCTCATTTCAGTATGTTTACGTAACATGTAGCATAAAATATACCTAGCTTGAACCTTTGTCTTATTGCGATTCTTAATGCGCAGTTCTTCGATGTTAGTAGCATAGTAAGAACATACTTCATCACTAATTGATGTTATTGAAACAATTCGTTTTAGATCCTTAATCTTAGTTCTAAGACCAGGCACTACGTAAGGGCTAATCATTACTAAAAAAGGTTTTTCTGATGGCAAAGCCTATGCAGTAAACTGCAATCGTTAAAACTGAGATAATGATAAATTCAAAAATTGAGATCATGTTGGATAAATTTAAGGTTTAAAAATGGGCAGTTTTAAGGATCTGCCAACCGAGTGAGTTATTTAATTTTTGTATCTAATTTAAAACAAAAGTAAGAATCTATTACTTTTCTATCATCTATGGTACATTCTACTATGACTGCTTTTGTTCCATTTTTGTATGTATCAGGTGTAATATTTTGAACAGTAAACTTACGACCTTGTTTTCTAAAAGTATCTCCGATTTTTAATTCTGATGCTAATTTCATTTTTTGCGTTTTTTAGTTGTTATTAAAAACCAAAGATAAACTAAAAAACAATATGTTTATTAATTTTACAAAATATTTTTTATTTTTTTTATTATAATATTTTATTCTATATTTGCATTTCAACAAAACTAATTAAATGGAAAGACTTAAACCAGGCAGAAAGCCGATGCAAACAAAAGACAAGGTCAAGATGGTTGGTGCGTACCTCAAAGACAATGAAAAGAAAGCAATCAATGCAACCTATGGATCATTGACCAATGCAGTAAGAAAAGTAATTTTATCACAAATCAAAATCAATTAAAATGGACATCACAACAACAGAAATCATGACTATTGCAAAGTCATTTGCAGATTCAGGAATGTTCCCTGATTGCAAATCAATGGCACAAGCAGCAGTTAAAATTCAAGCAGGTAGAGAGTTCGGCATTCAACCATTTGCTGCAATGTCAGGCATTCACATTATCCAAGGTAAGCCTACAATCGGAGCAGGACTTATGGCAGCAAGGGTAAAGGGATTCGGCAAGTACGATTACAAGGTAATTGAGCATAACGATAAAGTTTGTTCTATAGAAT
>Ga0114974_10000501_pt1 | contig 32665 bp, 26 predicted proteins | sample S_130206_EF_Meta_FD_87318 | JGI IMG/M metagenome (GOLD analysis project Ga0114974, IMG submission 87318) | Freshwater microbial communities from Lake Simoncouche, Canada to study carbon cycling - S_130206_EF_MetaG | ecosystem: Environmental > Aquatic > Freshwater > Lake | place: Lake... | reverse complement strand
TACACCATACACCATACAGCTTACAGCTTGCAAGGGTTACGAGACTACCTAATGCACTTTAAGTGCTACGGGAGTCCGATGTAAGTGAAGCAGCTACAGGCGAGAAGGGTGTGTGTTGTGAGTCGTATACCAAACACGAGCAGGGAAACTGTGGTGTCGTGCAATTCAAGTTTTGGCGTAAGGGTGGGTTGCTGGAGATCTAACGATCAACGAAAACCGCGCCCATTTGTGCAGACCTTAGCGCAGATGTAGCAAGCGTTTAATGTTGGTTTGCAGTATTAATAATTTGAGTAATCCACTCTGCAGTAGCAGGTGCTAAGGTCCAGCCTAAATGACCGTGGCCAGTGTTATAAAAAATATGCGGATTATGGCCATGACCAACCTTAGGCATCATGTTAGGCATCATAGGTCTGAGGCCGGTCCATGGAATCGTTTGGCGGGTATTCACATTAGGGAATAAATCTTCAACCCATTTGATCAGTGGAAGCACTCGGTCGGTTCGAATATCTGTATTAAAACCATTAAATTCAGCGGTCCCTGCAACACGTAGTCTGTCTATGCCAAGCCGACTAGTCACAATCTTTGCACTGTCATCGAGAAGGCTCACTGAAGGGGCAGCAGACTGGCTGAGTGTATCTAGTAAAGGAATGGTAATGGAATAGCCTTTCACGGGGTAAATATTGATGCGATCACCCACTTGAGCAGCTAAGTGACGGCTCGCAACACCCGCGCAAATGACTAATTGATCAAAGTGATGCTCAAAGGCATTGTACTGATCCGAAGAAGAAATCGTAACTTGTTGCGGATGGCAAGTTAATTGTTGTACTTGCTGGTTAAAGATCAATGTAGCACCAAGACGTTCGCATGCGGCAGCGAGACCAGAAGTATATTTATGGATATCTCCAGTGGAGTCGCTATCAGTAAAAAAACCACCATAAAAATTGCCACTCAAGGTAGGCTCAATGCGACGGATATCTTGCGCAGTGACGGGCTGTCGAATTAACCCACCTCGCGCCAGCAATCGAGTTACCCGAGATGCGTGGGCAAAATCAGTAGCGTTTCGGTAGATATGAAGAATACCTTGATTGCGATAATCAAAATCAATCTGCTCGATGCGTGCCCAATAAATGAGAGACTGCCTTGCACGAATAGCCAATTGAACAGTTTGAATGGTGTTTTCTTCGTAATGCGGAATATGAGAAATAAACTCAGTGATCCAAGATAGTTTATGCCACGAGGGCTTCATGTTAAACAACAGAGGGGCTTGACTGTTAAACAGCCACCGAATCCCTTTAAGGATGGTTGAAGCTTGATTCCAAACCTCGGCATTAGAGGCTGAGAGCTGACCGCCATTGGCATACGAGGTCTCCATTGCTGGGTATCGGTTTTTGTCGAAAATAGTGACCTGGTAACCCTGTTTGAGTAAACAATAGGCTGTGGTGATACCGGTTATACCCGCACCAATAATTGCGATGGATTTCATGTTGTTCCTAACAGTAAATAACAGGGTTATAGGGTCGATTAAGATGAATTACATCTCAATGCGAGCCCCATCTGTTAGGAACCTGAGAGATTCTCCGCAAAATACCTAAGTATATTTACAGGTTGCTCCTTCGGTGTGTCTAAACACAGACAACTCTTCAGATTGTCATCAATGGTCGGTCCTGAGGCCTGAGAGTTTCCGGGGCGGTTGCTCCTTCGGCGCCGCAGATGCAAACGCCTGCGGTCTCTCCCGATACATTAAGCCCATATTGTAAGAGAAAATGATGGCTGAAGATAGGTTGGCTGAATAATACTGAGATTAAAGTGTCGCTAACCGCTCAACCCATTGTACTTGTTGGGGAAGACAGATGGTTTCAAGGTCGTAGTGCTTTTTAGCAAAGGTGCGTGCGGCACGGCCTAAGTGTTCTCGACGGTCTGGTTGATCTAGTAAATTAATGACTTCAGTGGTAAGGGCGGCAACATCAAAAAAATCAACTAAGCGACCCGTCACATTATGTTGAATAACTTCGTGTAGTGGTTGGGTATTGCTAGCGACAATAGCGCATCCAATACTCATGGCCTCTAATAAGCTCCAAGATAATACAAATGGATAAGTCAGGTAAACGTGCACTGTTGAGACTTGGAGTAAACTCAGATAATCTTGATAAGGAATATTACCTAGGAAATGAACCCGCACCCAGTCAGCGTCTGAAATTTTTGGACGAACTTCATCAATAAAAATATCTTTCCAGTTTTTGCCCGCTTTAGGTTTTGATCCATAGCTAACGCCATTCCCGCCCACGATGAGTATGTGTGCATTGGGGCGACTTTTCAGTAACTCGGGCAGCGCACGCATGAAAATATGATAGCCACGGTAAGGCTCTAGATTGCGATTAATAAAAGTAATGATTTCGTCGTTACGAGTGAATGGTCTATTTTGAAGGGGTTGATAAGTTGCCAAGAGATTAGGTTTGGCAATATTCGTATGAATACCATCATGGATCACCTGCATTTTAGCTCGAAAATTTTCTGGAAACGTGCTGGCTTGCCAGTGAGTAGGGGAAATCCACGCATCAGAGAGATTAAAATGGAGATGATTATTCAGATTTTTTAAGCTTAAGCGGCACGGCTCGGTAATATCATTGCGAAGCCCAAATTCAGGATCAAAATTCATATCGCCACCCGCTAATTTATAGTAATACTCACCATAAGTGCCGAGACGCGTTAGTGGCCAAATATGCTTCAGAAAGAGTGAATCTCCCCACGCCGGATGAGCAATGATGACATCTGGGGTAAACCCTTCAGACTGAAGGCGGTGGGCTGCTCTAAAGCAAGCCTCACCACGGATTGTTTTAGATTCAAAGTCGGCAAGCCACGGGTGTATGTTTGCTGACGAGCGACGTTCGACAGAATAGCTGACTAATGATACGCCTTGCCAGACATGAGTATTGTATGCACGAAGCGCTAACGCAACGACTGTGTGACCGCGCCGCACCAGTTCGGGCGCTAAGTGTTTAAACTGACCCGGAAAATTTTGATGCACAAATAAGATATTCATAAATATAAAAAATAAAATAAAGAATTTAAAATAAGTGACAGGTGTGGTGGGCGTAGTAGTCGAGAGTTGCAATCAGTGATGAGGGTTTAAATGCGCTTACAGCGAACGATAGACCTGCGCTAAAGTAGCTACTCCCTGATGAATTTCTTCGTGGCTTAGACTCGCAAAACATAAACGCATACGATTGCGAGCGTGTGGTTTATTCACAGACCATTCTGGGCCAGGGTTAATCGCTACACCGGCTGCTTGTGCCTGCTGAAACAGCGCTAGGGTGTCAATATGCTCTGGAAGTGTGACCCATAAAAATATCCCACCTTGTACATCATCAAAAGATACAGCATCACCAAAATGGGTGTGCAGTGCTTCTTTTAGGGTGATGAATTTATTATGCAAGCCTTTGCGTAGTGCAACGATATGTTTGCCAAAGTGACTTTGGCAATACTCAGCGAGAACCATCTGCTCTAAAGCGCCAGACCCAGCATCTGTTTTAAGCGACAAAATATGTGACAAAACATTCCAAGAGGCAACAATAAATCCAACGCGTAGAGCAGGTGCAATAGATTTAGAAAACGAGCCAATATGAATAACATTATTGTATGGACTCATCGCATATAGCGCCGGCGGGCGCTCTCCAGACCATGTGAGATCAGCGTAGCAATCGTCTTCAAAAATGGGAACGCCATGCGTATGCGCGAGTTGGAGCAAGCGTTCGCGGTGCGATGTTGGCATGATGGTGCTGCTTGGATTTTGAACCGTTGGGATTGTATAAATATATTTCGGCCGAACACCTTTGGATGAAAGCGCATTAAGCACGGATGCTAATACATCTATACGCATACCCTGTTCATTGAGGGGTATGCCAATCGGATTGACGCCCATGCGTAATAAGCGATTAATCGAGCCTTGATAGCAATCCTCTTCAATGATGACCGTGTCGCCCCGTGTGAGTAGGGTGTGATTAATCAAATCGATGGCTTGCAATGAGCCCGAGGTGATTAAAATGTCGTTGACTGTGCACTGAATGGCGGCATCGGCGAGTAATTTTTTGACCAAAAATTCACGTAAAGGGCGATACCCTTGCGGGCCGCTGTTTAAACTATATGTTGAAAGCGAACGACCTTCGCGTTTTAACACAGTTTCAGTTGCTACTATTAAATCTTGGAGCGGTAACTGATCCGGATCATTATTGCCACCAGTAAAATCAAACTTTGGTCGGCCAGTCCAACGCATTGCCGCAGGAGGAAGACCAGGTGCTAATAGGGGAGCGAAGTCAAATGTAGTGTCTGTAGTCGAGTGCATGGTGCGCCCTTTGTGATGAATTTATGGTTATCTTTATGGTTGTTATTATGTGGTTGTTATTATGGCTGTGATTCATGGAGTAGTGGTTATTAATTTTATTTAATGGCATTGAATTTAATCTATTGCATGGCATGGCATCAGTGGATCATAAGCTAGTGATGATGTGATGAACCAATGAGACATCAGAGAATGTTTTGATAAAACATTGTATATATTCAGGAATAAACAAATTAGTCGTTTTAATGAAATTAAAAACGGTAAAAATGCATTGCCATGTCAATATTAAAGGCATAATTCTGGAAAATGCATATCAATATAGTGATAAACTTCTATTGCATGTCAATTGCGTGATGCGTGCCTACATCCAAGACCTTAAGACTGAACAAGTTTAGTGTTTCTATATCTGAGCGCCACTGATAAACCTAGAGTTTTCCAATGGTAAGGGGCTAAGTTCGCGGATTGGCTGGTGCTCAAGTGCACCATTGGGGATCGTCATTTTTGCGAATACATGAATGCTCGTGTGCTGTAAGTCAATGCATGTGGTGGCATGTTTATGATGTGGTTATTGTGTAGGATCAATACTGTTATGGGTAATCGCTGGCTACAACAAACACTCGCAAGTGATGAGCGATAAGAAGAAAGGACAAGAAGTAAAGGACAGGAAGCAAAGGACACAGACTACACAATGTAAGGCGTGACTTGTAGTGCTGAGTTGTGGTGGTCTGTTGAGCATGCTCAGTGTAGTATTTACGCCGATTAGATGACGCTATGATTATGATAAGCTCGGTGAATCTGCATATGATTAAGTATCGATAAACGCGCACAGGAGATCTGAATGAGTTTCGAACACATTGCTAATGATTATGGTTTGATGGGTAAAGTCGCGATAGTGTCTGGTGCAGGTGGTCCCATTGGAGATGGTTTAGAAGAGGGTGTGACTAATGGTCGTGCTACAGCCATTTTGCTGGCGCGCGCCGGTGCAAAAGTGTGTGTAGTAGGCCGCACACTAGAGCTTGCTCAACATACAGTGAATATTATTCAACAAGAAGGTGGTGAAGCGTTTGCACATGTTGCTGACGTTACCAAAGAGGCGGAATGTAAGGCGGTTGTGGAGGCTACGATGGCACGTTATGGCCGGGTGGATTGTCTGGATAATAATGTCGGACGTAGTGCGCCAGGCGATGTGGTTGAGATGAGTCTTGAAGAGTGGCGCAATATGTTTGCCTTGAATGTCGATAGCATGATGTTGATGTGTAAGTATGCGATTCCCGCCATGGCCGCAGGTGGCGGCGGGTCGATTGTGAATATTGGTTCTCTACGCAGTATTCGACCCCAAAACTCCACAGTGTATTCGGTGACCAAGGGTGCAGTGGTCGCGCTTACTGCAACCTTGGCCGCCGATCATGGCGCACAAGGCATACGCGCTAATTGTATTATTCTTGGCCCTGTATTTACGCCAAACATTAATCGCAATCTCACGCCTGAGCGTAGACGCTTGCGGGCAGAAGCCTCTTTGATGAAGCGTGAAGGCAGTGGTTGGGATACTGGTCATTTGGCGCGATTCTTATTGTCTGAGCAGTCTAAATTTATGACTGGCCAGAGCATCTGTCTGGACGGTGGCGCATCATTGGTGGGGCCATCACGCTAAACGCTAGACAATAGTTTTTATTCTGAGGGTTGGCAGGTCTATGTGTTTCAAAGGCAGTGGACAGTGAGATGATTGAGAAACGCCGGCAAAAAACATAGATCTGTTAATTGTAGATGCTTAGGCAATGCCCAGTGGGTAAGCTGCAAAAAATTTAAAAAATTTAAAAAATTTAAAAAATTCAATCAATTCAATCAATGCAACAAACGCAAGATCTGCAACAACCACAACAACTGAAATGGTTGCCTCTCAATCTAAAAACCGCATGCACTGCGCTATAAAATAAAACGGTTTACAGATGAATGTACTCACAATGACACAATGCAGCCCCTTACACTGGCGACCATGATTGCTCATGAAGATTCATTTTTAGAGCAGATTCTAAAATTTGACGATCAAGGTCAAGCTTCATCGCAATCGAGCAGTGAAGGCATTCCTTATGTGACTAATGCCTTTTGGACAGCACGTCAACGGCAAGCCCATAGCTTGCACGAGATTAGTTATCGCGCATGTTTTAAACCACAACTCCCCGAGTTCTTTATCGCGCGCCTCACCCAGCCGGGCGATACGGTCTACGACCCCTTTATGGGTCGCGGCACTACCCCACTGCAAGCGGCGTTAATGGGTCGGTGCGCAGTGGGCAACGATATTAATCCATTAAGTATATTGCTCACACGGCCGCGACTGCGTCCACCAACACTAGAGGCAGTAGCACAGCGACTTCAACAAGTGGATTGGCAATGTGGCGAAATTGAAAATGAAGAATTACTGGTTTTTTATAGTCCACAAACCCTACGCCACATATATGCTCTGCGTCAGTGGTTGTTAGCGCGTGCACCGATTGATCGAGTAGTCGACCCGGTCGATGATTGGATACGCATGGTAGCGATTAATCGACTCACAGGTCATTCGAGTGGTTTTTTCTCAGTCTATACCTTGCCACCTAATCAGGCGGTGTCGATCGCATCACAACGAAAAATCAATGCCAAAAGAAATCAAACTCCAGTCGATCGTGATATTCAAAAGATCATATTAAAAAAGACGCGGTCTTTGCTACGAGACGCGGCGATAGTGAATGCTGCAGTCGGGCAGCCCTATAGTTGCTTAACCACAGGGCCTGCTGAGCGTAATGCGCAACTGCGTGCAGCTTCAGTGCAGTTGGTCATCACCTCGCCACCGTTTCTGGATATTGTGCAATATGCTGATGATAATTGGTTACGCAATTGGTTTTCTGGCATTGATACCCAAAGCTTAGCTATCGCGCATCACCGACATGCTAGTGATTGGCAACACATGGTTGCTGCAACCTTGCAAGAGTTAACAAGGGTAGTGGCGGTTGGCGGACATATTGCGTTTGAAGTTGGTGAAGTGCGTCATGGGCAGGTGTTGTTAGAACAACAAGTGTGGGCAGCAGCCGAGGGCTTGCCCCTAGAACGCATCGCCGTGATGATTAATCAACAAACTTTTTCTAAGACTGCTAATTGCTGGGGCGTGGACAATAATACGCAAGGCACAAATAGCAATCGAATTGTCATTTTGCGGCGCATTGCTGATTAAAAAATCGAGTACTGCGCAACCTAAAGCAGAGTTAAATTGCGCTTTGAGGTCCGCGTACTGGTCTGTGCATTGATTTTATTCATTATCTTCGTTACGTTCGATGATGGATATCAAAGATAACCCTTGAGTATGCAAACATAGGGTCGCACAGAGAGGACGTAATGAAACAATTCAAAATAATATGGAGTGTGCTGTGCACTGCACTGTGCTCAGTAGTGTGTGCAATACTGGTGTTATGGCCTAAGCCTGGCGTGAGTGCAGATGGATACCCTAATCGACCGATCCGCTTGATTATTCCATTTGCGCCCGGTGGGGCTACCGATGTCGTGGCTCGAATTCTAGGATCTAAATTGACCGAGAAATTAGGTCAGCAAATCGTGATGGATATTCGCCCGGGTGCTGGCAGCGTGTTGGGCACGGACATTGGCGCTAAAGCCAGTCCTGATGGATATACCATTGTGCTGGTGGCCACAGCACATGTATTGAATACGGGTTTACTCGCTAGGTTGCCTTATGATGCCATTACTGATTTCTCGCCGATATCGATGGTGGTTGAGTCACCATTAATCTTTTTGGTGCCGCCTAATTTGGGGGTCAATACCATAGGTGAATTAATTGCAACAGCGAAAGCTAAGCCCGGTAGTATGAGTTATGGCTCAGCTGGGCAAGGCACGAGTGGTCATTTGGCGACCGAACTCTTAAAGTTGCGTGCGGGTATTCAAATGATACATGTGCCCTATAAGGGCGCAGGTCAGGCCTTGATTGATTTGCTCGGTGGCCAGATTCAGATGCTGTGTACCAGCACAGTGCCGTCCTTACCCCATGTTCGCACAGGCAAACTGAAAGGTATTGCAGTCACTACACGTACACGCTCGCGCGCTGCACCCGAGATCCCGACAGTGGCAGAGTCCGGGCTTCCCGGTTTTCAAGCAACGACTTGGTATGCATTACTAGCACCTGCCAAAACACCAGAACCGATTATTAAAACCTTACACCTAGCCTTGACCCAAGTATTGCGCACACCAGCAGTGGCAGAACAATTAATTGCCCAAGGTGCAGAGCCAATGCCGAATAGCCCAGATGAATTGCGACATTTTTTTAAAAACGAGATTGAGATCTGGACCAAGGTGATTAAGCAAGCCAATATTCGGCCCAATACTTAATACGCCATACCAACTGTATGTTGGTGAGCGACGGTAGATCAGAATAGGAGTCAAAAGTATGCAAACCAAAAATATGCAAACTAAAGCAGCCATAATGCGCGCTTTACTGCGCGAAGGTATTGTAGTCTCACCAGGCATTTATGATGGTTTGAGTGCGCGGATGGTTGAGCGCGCAGGGTTTAAGGCGGCCGCAACGGGCGGTAGTGGTTTTTCGAATGCGTTAATGGGTCAGCCTGATATTGGTTTGTTGTCGATGACCGAGAACGTCGATGCTTGCCGACATTTAGTACGCTCGGTATCTATCCCGATTATGGCGGATGCCGAAACCGGTTATGGTAATCCGGTCACGGTTTATCACGCCGTACAGTATTTTGAAGAAGCTGGAGTGGTGGGCATGAATATCGAAGATCAATTAAGCCCGAAGCGCTGTGGTCATATGCAAGGCAAAGAATTAATTAGTCCGCGTGAGATGGCCAAAAAAATTGAAGCTGCTGTTAAAGCCAAGAAAGATCCAGATTTTATTATTAATGCGCGCACCGATGCGATTGCTGTAGAGGGCTTAGACAGTGCGATACGCCGTGCTCAACTCTATGTTTCAGCAGGTGCTGATATGGTGTTTCCGGACGCAGTGCATACTGAAGATGACATCCGACGCTTTGTTGACGCCGTATCCGTCCCCGTCAGCATTAATATGGGATTTGCGATTCGGTCGCGACCAACAACGCCCCTGATTTCAGTGAAACGACTCGCCGAGCTGGGTGTGGCGCGGGTGTCTGCAGCTCGGATGTTGCCAGCGGCTGCATTAATGGGCATGCACAAAGCATTAGAGGTATTGAATGAGAGCCTCAGTAGTGGCGAAGTGCGTGATCGTCCCGATTTAATCTACGGCATGGAAGAAATTACTAGCTTGATGGGCTATGCCCATATTGCTGATTTAGAATCGATGTTTTTGCTCGAGGAGCAATTACAAAACAAATACGGCACTGCCAAGCCCGATTATGTGATTAGAGAGTCGTGAGTCACTAGTGATGAATTGAGATAGATGAGTTGAGATACATGAATTCAAAGATAAGAATTGAAAATCATGCTTGGCATACCGGGCGTTGATTGCCTGGTATCGCTGATGATGTGATTGAACAGTATAGTATTTTAAGTAGAAAACAAAGTAGTCAACGAACTGGCAAATCAACTAGCAAACAAACGTGTACACATAGGAAGGAAAGAGAAGATGACTACACAACAGGTCTATGACCCGGTTGCACCATGCCTCACCGCGACAGCGGCTCCCCATCGGTTCTTGGAGCAACTCAGTGGTAAGGTGGTTGGATTTCTAGATAATGCAAAACCAAACTTCAATCATTTAGTCGATGATCTAGCAGAGATATTAGTGCGTGATTATCAGGTGGCGCGGGTTGTAAAGCGACGTAAACGCAGTGCATCGCAAGGCGCACCCGAGGCGATGTTGCAAGAGCTTGCAGATCAGTGTGATGCCGTCATTACGGGCTCGGGTGACTGAGGCTCCTGCACATCGTGGAGTGTCCACGATACTGTAGAGTTAGTGAAACGGGGTTTGGTTGCAATGACTGTGTGTTCAGAGCAGTTCATTGGGTTAGGTCGGGCACAACAAAAAGCCTTGGGTTTTCCGGGACTGGCGATTGCTGTCGTGCCACATCCCTTTGGCACTCAAGCGCGGGAGGCTTTGACAGAGATTGCACGCGATTGTGCTGCGCAAATTGCCCAGCATTTATGTGATATTGGTAGTGATGAACCCGTAGCTGCTGCGAGTGCAGTAGCGGCGGTGCCGCGCGCCTTGTTAGTAGAAGCACCATTAGCGCTCGGTGCTCTGAATCAATTCTATATTGAACGGCGCTGGGGTGATGGCTTGCCGATTGTGCCACCGACAGTTGCTGCAGTTGACGAGATGTTGCAACACACCACGTTGGCGCGCGATACAGTAGTGGCCACGATTGCGCCTGGTTTTGGTGTGGCCACTGTGGAATATATAGCGATTAATGCGGTGATGGCGGGTTGCTTGCCGCAGTATTTACCCGTGCTGATTGCTGCGGCACGAGCAGTCGCGACCACTACATTTCATTTGCAAGCGATTCAAGCTACCACCAATCCGGCGGCTGTATGGTTAGTGGTGAATGGTCCGATCGCCAAGACGCTCGGTGTGAATGCCGGCAGCAACTGTTTGGGTCAGGGCGTATGGGCGAATGCAACGCTAGGGCGTGCATTGCGTTTAATGTTGCAAAATATTGGGCGTGCACTACCCGGTGAGATGGACCGCTCAACCCAAGGTCAGCCCGGCAAATACTTATTTTGCTGCGCCGAGAATGAAGCAGCGAGCCCGTGGGAGCCCTTGCATGTGGAGCGTGGGTTTGCAGCGACTGAGAGCACCGTTACTGTGGTGGGGGCGCTGGGTACTTGGAGTATGAATATGACCGCCTCTGCTGCTGAGGATGTGCTATTCATGATTGCCGAGACCATGCAATATCCCGCCAGCAGTGATTATGTGTTTGGCGGCCATCCGTTTATTTTGCTCTCGCCGCAGCATGCAAAGATTTTCGCTGCAGCTGGTTGGAGTAAAGCGGAGTTTAAACAACGCTTGTGGGCTGCGTCTAAAATGCCTGCAGGACGCTCGCGTGGTAGTGAGTTTGAACGCACCGTGACAGCCCGCCAAGCAGAGCTGGGTCAGATTGGTCCGGAGACTTTGCTACCGATCACCGTAGTGCCCGAAGATATTGGTGTGATTGTGGCGGGCGGCACTGGATCACATTCGGTATTTGTGCCGGTGTCTGCACACACGCAAGCGGTGACTTGTGCTATTACAGCGTGATGCAGTAGCGCTGTTTGCGCAGGGGCCAAATGAAGTATAAGGGCTTAGTATAAATGTTTCCGTCGGGTGCTGATTTTAGTTGCTAAGTTCAGTTGATTAGGTCTGGAATTTAGTCCCGATATTTAGTTCAGGCGCGGTGTACACGCGTTTAATGCACTGCGCCTGAAACTAAAGAGCTGACCGCGCGAGTCAGGCATGCCGATCGAGTTGTGCATGAGCAGGGGTTGAGCATGGCGACTAAAGCCTTGGGCAATCATGAGTCTACTAAACGCCGCGCTATAGCCGCGTCCTGGGTCGGCGATGAGCACTTCTGCTTGGGTCTGGGCATGGCTGGCGATGCAGTGCGCGAGCATCACTGCGTGATCACGTTCGTAGAGCAAGTCGCTACCAATAATTAAATCATAGCAAGCGGCATGGGGGTTGTTTGCCGCCCAGCTGGCTTGTAAAAAATGTATGGGTGTGAGGTCGTTGAGTGCGGTGTTCTGGCGTAGAAACTCTTCAGCCAATGGGTGTTGATCGCTGGCGGTAATGTTGGCGTGGCGTTGCGCGAGTATCAAGCTACTCAAACCAATACCACAACCGAGCTCTAAGATACGTTTGCCGGCAATCGGATAGGTGCTCATGGTGGTGGCGAGGGCCAGGCCTGCGGGCCATACCACGCCAAACAAAGGCCATGAGGCGGGCGAGACACCGGCTCGGGCCGCTGTGCCTTCTGGGTCAGCATACTGCTGACAATTGCTGAGACTGCGAATGTGTAAGTCGTGATTGCCGATATGGTAATCAATGGTGTGGACGGCATAGCCAGGCACAGGCGTCTTTCGAGTCAAGAGCGTGGCGCTAATCCAGTCGGATCTGCGCAAAGCACAATTGGCGTGTGGCCTGGTGCTTATGCGATCGCTGGAGTCTAGCCCAGTTTGTGTGGACTAGGGGATTTTTACAGCGCGACAATGACTGTCCTGTCGTACACTGGGAGCGAGTGAATCGGCATCGGGTTGGTGATAGACGGTAGTCAGAAAGATTACGCAGTCTTGCTGGTCACGGATGCTAGTGAGTGTTGTTATTCAGCGTTGTTTTTAAGTAAGGTGATTCAGTAAGGTGATTCAGTAAGGTGATTCAGAAAAGTGATACAGAAAAATGATTCAGTCATGTCATTCAATAAAGGCTAGTCAGCGACGCATGATGAGGCGACTTGTGAATATAAAATTAATTATGCTTAAAAATCAAATAGTTAGTGTATTTTTCCAGCTAGGGGTAGCTCGTATTGCTCGTGGTTTCGCCTTAGCGTTGCTGTTCGCATGTGCAGTTTATGCCCAGACTTTTCCGAATCGCCCACTAAAGATTATTTCGCCTTACTCGCCCGGTGGCTTAGGTGACACTGTGCCGCGTGGTGTGGCAATGGGTCTTGCCGATGCCTTAGGCCAGCCGGTAATTGTGGAGAATCGACCAGGGGCCTCGCAAGTCATTGGGATGCAGGCGGCGGCAAAGTCAGCACCGGATGGGTATACCCTGGTGTTTGGTAGCGTGACCAGCTTGGCGATTAATCCAGCAGTGACTAAAGATTTACCTTATGACCCGGTGAAAGATTTTGCCCCGGTGTCCTTGTGCATGACCACACCATTATTTTTAGTGATTCATCCCTCGGTACCGGTAAAGACCGTACGTGATTTGATTGCGCTCGCCAAACGTCAACCGGGGCGCTTAAGTTTTGCTTCTGGGGGTAACGGTTCATCGAATCATTTGGCCGGTGAGTTATTCAAATTATTGGCGGGGGTCGATTTATTACATGTGCCCTATAAGGGTGCTGGCCCAGCGATGGTCGATGTGATGGCCGGCCATGTGGATTTGATGTTGGGTGGGGCAGGGTTAGTCGAGGCGCGTGCCGGTCGGGTGAAAGTGTTGGCGGTAAGTTCGGCCCAACGCTCCTCAGTGGCGCCTGAGTTACCAACCTTGCAAGAAGCAGGTGTGCCGGGTTATGAGGCGACGATTTGGTTTGGTCTGTTAGCACCTGCAGCAACGCCGGCAACGATTGTGACGCGACTATCGCAAGAGATTGGTCGGGTATTGAATCAAAAAACGATGCGCGAGCGATTTAACACGGTTGATCTCACCCCTACCAGTCCCGAAGGGTTTGCCGATTTAATTCGCCGCGAAATTCCAAAATGGCGCAAAGTGGTAATTACCGCCAAAATTCCAGCACTGTGAGGCTATGATGAAACCATTATCAATTGCAATTGTTGGCGCCGGTATTGGCGGTCTGGCAGTAGCTGCATTACTACGGCGCGATGGCCATCAGGTCGCGGTCTATGAGCAAGCCACTCAGTTTACGCGTGTGGGCTCGGGTATTCAGATGGCGCCCAATGCCATGAAGGTGTTGCGCCATTTAGGTGTTGAACAGCATCTGGTGGCTACAGCGTTTCAAGCCGAGCAAGCGATTAGTCGCAGCTGGGATAGTGGTGAGGTGACCAGCACCTTAACGTTGGGGGATACCGTCGCAGCGCAATTTGGCGCGCCGTATTTATTTTTACATCGTGCCGATTTGCATGAAGCGATTGCTCAATTAGTGCCGAGCTCAGTCATACATCTCAACCATAAGCTCACCGTACTCGACCAATCTGCGCATGGGGTGAAGCTACACTTTGCTAATGGTCATGTGGTGGCAGCAGACATGGTGATTGGTGCTGATGGTGTGCACTCGCTAGTACGCGAGACCTTATTGGGGCCTGAGCGGCCGCGCTTTACTGGCAAGATTGCTTATCGCACCACATTCCCTGCAGATCGGGTGCAAGGTTTAGATGTATCGCGGGTGCGCACCAAATGGTGGGGGCCAGATCGGCATATGGTGGTGTATTTTGTAACGCGTAATCGCGATACCTTATATTTTGTGACCAGTGTGCCTGAACCTGCGGAGTGGCTCACGCCAGAGTCGTGGTCTGCCAAAGGCGATTTAGATGAATTACGTGCCGCCTATGCTGGTTTTCATCCGGATGTGCAAGCGATCTTACAAGCCTGCCCCGAGGTATATAAGTGGGCCTTGTTTGAGCGTGAACCATTGGCGCGGTGGTCAGAGGCGCGAGTGGTTTTACTGGGTGACGCCTGTCACCCGATGACGCCTTACATGGCACAAGGGGCGGCCTCTGCGCTAGAGGATGCCGCAATCTTGGCGCGATGTTTGCAAGGTGTTGAACAAGATGGCGTGCAAGCGGCATTTGCTTTGTATGAGGCGGTACGTAAACCGCGAGCGTCGGCGATTCAATCGAATTCTAGTGCGAATACGTGGTTGCGCGGCCAGACTGATCCGGCGTGGGTCTATGGTTATGATGCGACTACAGTGGCGTTGACTACGCCAATCACCTAGCGTCTCAGTGGGCGTAACGATTACTGCAGAAACGGCACAGACAACAAGCGTAAGCCGATCGAGATCCACGGGCTCTCGCCGTTGCTGCGCGTGCCGTATGTGGCATCGACTTGGACGCGATTCGGCACCACCCAATGCCGCAGGCCAACTTGTAACCACGGGCTGCTGATGCTATCGCCGAAGGTTTCTACAATCAGAACGTTTTGCGGATTGAGTCGAATCTCGGAGCCTAAGCCCCAAGTGCCGTAATTGCGTGAGTTATCGCGATTGTGAATAATGCCGGTGTTAGTGTGCATGACGATTTGATCATCACGAAACGAAAAACTTGCAGGGATATAGGCATACGGGTCGCCCACCATATCATGATCTTTATAGCGCGCCGGATGTGCAACATAACCAACAGCCAGGCCATAGCCGTAGCCATTCGACGCTAAGGGTTTAAAAATACTTTTGCCTTGAATCAGCATATCGCTGTGATCGCTCACGCCCGCGCTATTGGTGATTGCACCCCCCAGGGTTAATTCGAGGTTACCCGTAAAGTTACACGCAGGTAGTGACCAATACTCACGACTACCGTGATTATTTCTGACCCACGATTCAACCTGACAAGCGTAGGCGTCAACCGTGCGCGCATCGTCGGTCATCATGGGCCGAGCCGCTTGCGCTAGTGACGCACTGAACAGCATGCTGATGATGGCCCCACTAATACTGACTGTGCGCAGTGCGGTGAGTAAGCTGAAGGCCATATTGTTGAGCAAATGATTCCGCTTGAAATTCAAGATGAGCTGGAGACGAGGCGGCATAATGAGGTGGAGACGGGTATAAGTGATTGATAGGTTATATTGAAACAGAGAGGTGCTCGCACAGTATAAAAAAACAGTGCGAATTTTAAGCCATAAACATGACGCTATGATGAAAATGCAACGTGGTCAGAGTTTTATCGGCTTAGCGTCCAGTAAACACCGGTTTCTTCTTCTCTACAAAGGCGGCAACACCCGCTTGATAATCGGCGGTATCAAAACAAGCGTACGCAGCATCGCGCTCAGTGGCGCTGATGTTGGCTTGCACGGTGAGCCGTTCAATATATTGTTTGTGCCAACGCGCCACTAATGGGGCGCCGGCGGCAATGCGTTGTGCAGTGGCGTAGCTCTCGCTGGCGACAGCGTCATCGGCCACCACTCGATTCACCAAGCCTTTGCTGTAGGCTTCGCTGGCATTGATGATGCGTCCCTCGAGCAACAACTCTAAGGCCACAGCACGCCCGACTAAACCGAGTAAGCCCGCTAATTCACCATAAGCCATGGTGAGCCCCAAAGCATTGATGGGGATACCAAAGCGACTCGATGTGCCACAAATACGTAAGTCACACATTGCTGCAATTTCTAAACCGCCACCCACACACAGCCCTTCGATTAGGGCGATAGTTGGATGGCGACAGTGCGCCACTGCATGCATCGCTGCTTCGATGAGTGCGCCGTATTCGCGGGCTTGCTCGTGACTGTTGCGGGTAGTGGCGAACTCAGCAATGTCGGCGCCCGCGGCAAATGCCTCGCCGCCGGCACCGCGCATGACTACGCAGCGCAAATCTTCATCCGCAGATAGCGTGGTCAGTGTGGTGCCTAAATCTGCCCACATCGCGCGGGTTAAGGCGTTGCGTTTTGTGGGGCGGTTAAGAGTGACGGTGGCGATTGCAGCGTCGCGACTGACCAGCAGATCGGTTTGCATAGGTGTGGGTAATCGATTGGTGAGATGAATCTTGTGAGCGGCAAGTTTCTGATTTTTTAGATATTTAGATGTTTATGTTTATTTCAATTTTGTTGTTTGATTGTTGTTTGATTGTTTGTTGTTTTTAAACTTGCTTTGCTCGTGTCTTTGCGCATCAACCTGCCTGGCTTAAAACAGTCATTGCAGCAGCAACGCCGCCGGCACGGTGGGGTACTTGCGCCAAGCTTAAGCCCATTTCAACGCCAGCCAGTGTGCCCATCAGACTGAGGTCGTTAAAGTCACCGACATGGCCGATCCGAAATACGGTGTCGCTTAATTTACCTAAACCACTGCCGAGCGACATATTAAAACGTTCGAGGATGATTTTACGCAAAGCCACTTCGCTGTGACCGGCAGGCATGCGCACCGCAGTCACTACGTTGGAGTAGTGCTCGGGTATTTCGCAGCAGAGCTCTAGGCCCCAGGCTTGGACTGCTGCGCGAGTTGCCGCTGCTAGTCTTGCGTGGCGGGCGAACACTTGGGGCAGTCCTTCTTCTTCGAGTAACATGTGTAGCGCCTCGCGCAAGCCATAGAGTAAGTTGGTCGAAGGGGTAAACGGAAAGTAACCATTTTTATTGGGCCCCAGCATCTCGGCCCACGACCAATACGAGCGGGTGAGTCCTGCGCTTTCACTGGCAGCTAAGGCCTTGGGTGAGAGGGCATTAAATGACAGCCCTGCCGGTAACATGAGACCTTTTTGCGAACTGGCAATCGAGACATCCACACCCCATGCCTCGTGTTGATAGTCAATCGAGCCCAGAGAGGACACCACATCGACTAATAGCAAGGCCGGGTGTCCGGTGCTGCTGATCGCTTGGCGCACGGCGGCAATCGGTGAGCAGGCGCCGGTAGAGGTTTCGCTATGCACCACGCACACGGCTTTAATGCGGTGTTCTACGTCGGCGCTCAGACGTTGCGCAATCGCAGTCGGGTCTGCACCATGGCGCCAGTTGCTGCTGATAAATTCGGGCACTAATCCAATACGCTTGGCTAGGTGTTGCCACAGCGTGGCGAACTGGCCCGTCTCATACATCAATACCGTGTCGCCGGGTGAGAGGGTGTTCACCAAAGCCGCTTCCCACGCGCCAGTGCCTGAGGCGGGGTAAATGACAACAGGGTGGCTGGTTTGGAATAGCCGCTGCATGCCGCTTAAGACGGCTTTACCCAAGACTGCAAAATCAGGGCCGCGGTGGTCTATCGTGGGCTGGTCGATCGCCCGCAATACGCGGTCTGGTACGTTCGAGGGTCCTGGGATTTGTAGGAAGTGGCGGCCAGCGTGATAGCTCATGGGTTGCTCCGGAGGGGGAATCAAAGTAAGCAGGGATGTTAGCGCTGGCGCAGGGGTTGCGGCAACTCATTTTGTATGCAAAGTAGGCTAAATCGTAAGCCTGCACTAATTAAAATTATATCTATTTGATTTTATTGATTATTTTTTATTGCCCCGGTTGTCGGGGCGTTATATTATGCATACAAATGTTAAACTCCTGGTGATTGTAGCGTATAGATGTGTGGCGAGTGGGGCTTAGACCGCCTCAGCGTGTTGGTTAATTTTTGAAATTGGAGTGCGATCTTGCCTGCTTTGTTAAGCCCTACCTTAAGCCGCGCCGAGCCCCATTCGGCGACTGTGACGCCGCTCGTACCACAGCGTCTATTACACGAAACCGTGATTGATCAATTGCGCGATTTAATTGTCCAAGGCGAGCTCGCCCCGGGCACCAAGCTCAATGAGCGGCTGCTGGCAGCGCGCCTAGGCACCTCTCGCACGCCGCTTCGCGAAGCCATTAAGATGCTGGCGGCAGAGGGCTTGGTTGAACTATTACCGAATCGCGGCGCCTTGGTGGCGCCGCTCGATCCCGAAAAAATCAATCAAGTGTTTGTGGTGTTAGGCACACTCGAGGCCTTGGCCGGTGATCTGGCGTGTCGTGCTGCGAGTGCGGCGCAAATAGCCGAGATTCGCGCCCTGCATTTTCATATGCGCGCGCATCACGCCCGTGGCGAATTGGCGGCTTACTTTAAATACAATCAACAGATTCATAGTCAATTAGTGGCGTGTGCGGGCAATCCGGTGCTCTCACAGTTGTATCAAAGTCTGAATGCCCATGTGCGGCGCGCCCGCTATAGTGCAAATTTATCCCCTGCACGTTGGGACCAAGCGGTGCAAGAGCACGAGGCGATTCTCGCGGCACTAGAGGCGCGCGATCGTGCGCGATTGGCGATGTTGTTGCGCGATCACTTAGCACAGAAGTTGGTATTGGTGATGGAGGCTTTGGCGTCTGCTCAGCACACCGAACAACCCCAGCAAGCGGTGGCACGATGAACGCGCCCGCCCGCAGTGCTCACATAAACGCCCACACCCAAAGTGCCGCGCATAGCGCGCTGGAGCGGCGCTTGCGCCAACAGTTACGCGGGGCCGTGATGTTTGATCGTGCTTCGCGTGGGCGCTATGCCACGGATGCATCGATTTATCAGATCGAGCCGGTTGGGGTGGTGGTGCCGGTAGATGAGGCAGATGCGTTGCTGGCCTTGCAGATTGCGATCGACAGCGGGGTTCCGGTATTACCTCGTGGGGGTGGTACTTCGCAGTGCGGTCAGACCGTGGGTGAGGCTTTAATTATCGATGTCTCTAAGCATTTAAATGGCTTAATGGGGTTTGACCGCGATGCGCGAACGGTTACCGTGCAACCGGGCATGGTGCTCGATCACCTGAACGCTTATCTCAAGCCGCATGGGTTATGGTTTCCAGTGGATGTTTCGACCAGTGCGCAGGCCACGATTGGCGGCATGGCCGGCAATAACTCCTGCGGTTCGCGCTCGCTTGCCTATGGCAATATGGTGCATAACGTATTGGGTATTGATGCTGTATTAGCTGATGGCACACAGCATGCGTTTGGGGTGATTCCGTCGAACTGGGCAACTCTGGATGGCTTGCCCGATTATCAAGCGTTAGTCACGCGCTTGGTGGGCATTGCACAGCGCGAGGCGGCTGAAATTGAACTGCGCTATCCCAAGTTGTTACGCCGCGTTGGGGGCTATAACTTAGATATGTTGTTACCCGCTGGGGCGAACTTAGCACATTTATTGGTGGGCTCTGAGGGCACGTTGGCGTTTTCACGCCGCTTAGAACTCAAGCTCTCCACTTTGCCCCGGCATAAGGTCTTGGGTGTGTGTCATTTCCCAACCTTTTATCAGTCCATGGTTGCGCCTCAGCATATCGTTAAACTAAAGCCAGCTGCAGTGGAGTTGGTCGATCGCACCATGATCGATTTGGCACGTAGTAATCCGGCGTTCCGACCGATTGTTGATCAATGTGTGCGTGGTGAGCCAGCGGCGATTCTGTTGGTGGAATTTGCTGGAGAAGACCTCGACACGCAACGCCGAGGACTAAAGCAACTTGTTGATTTAATGGGTGAATTAGGCTTTCCCGAGGGCGTGGTTGAGGTGGTTGAACCGGCGTTACAGCGAGATTTTTGGGAGGTGCGTAAGGCGGGTCTCAATATCATGATGTCAATGAAGGGCGATGGTAAGCCAGTGTCGTTTATTGAAGATTGCGCAGTGCCGCTAGAGCACTTGGCTGAATACACCGATCAGCTGACCCAAGTCTTTGCCAAATATCACACGGAGGGCACTTGGTATGCCCATGCATCTGTGGGTTGTTTGCATGTGCGACCGATACTCGATATGCGGCGCGAGGGCGCGAGTCAGATGCGCGCGATTGCTGAAGAGGCCGCCGTATTGGTGCAAAAATATAAAGGCTCGTATTCTGGTGAACATGGCGATGGTTTGGTGCGCTCGGAGTGGATTGAGCCATTTTTTGGTCAGCAATTGGTCGCTGCGTTTACTGAAATTAAAGATGTGCTAGACCCCAAGGGTCTACTCAATCCGGGCAAGATTATTCGGCCAACACGTCAAGACGATCGCAGCCTGTTTCGCTATAAACCCGGTTATCAAGTGCAGCCCTTAACCACAGTATTGGACTGGCGGGAGTGGGGCGGTTTTGATAAAGCCGTCGAGATGTGTAACAACAACGGCCATTGCCGTAAATTTGATGCGGGCACCATGTGTCCGTCGTATCGGGTCACACGTGACGAGCAGCACTTAACGCGCGGTCGTGCCAACACCTTGCGCTTGGCATTATCCGGACAGCTCGGGCCCGATGCGCTGACCTCGAGCGCGGTCACAGAGGCAATGGATTTGTGCGTGTCGTGCAAAGGCTGTAGACGCGAATGTCCGACCGGTATTGATATGGCCAAGATGAAGATTGAGTATCTGCACCATCATCATCGTCACCATGGGATCAGCTTAAAAGAGCGACTGATTGCGTATCTGCCGCATTACGCCCACTGGGCGGCACAGGCCGCACCCCTACTGAATGTGGTGCAAGAGTGGGTTAAACCCTTGCTGGGGTTTGCCGCCTTGCGCTCGATGCCCCAGTGGCGCACGGATTTTTGGCGTGCCAGTGAGCGACCCACTGCTACAGCGGCCACCGTAACGGCTGCGCGCGAAGTGGTGTTGTTTGTTGATACGTTTAGCACTTATTTTGATCCGGAAAATGTGCGCGCCGCACATCTTGTGCTCACCGCTGCTGGCTATACCGTGCATCTGCCGGTAGCCGATGGCGAGCAGCGCCCACTGTGTTGTGGACGCACGTTTTTGGCGGGTGGCTTGGTTGAGCAAGCGCGCGCTGAGGCGCAACGCCTGCTCGCTGCTGTGCAGCCGTTTGTGGCGCGTGGTGTACCCATTGTGGGACTAGAGCCTTCCTGCTTGTTGACGTTGCGCGATGAATTTTTATCGTTGTTGCCGGGCGCAGATGCCAAAGCCTTGGCTGCCCAAGCGGTGTTGTTTGAAGAGTTTATTGCACAAGAACTGACTGCGGGACGCTGGCATTTGCTACTCAAGGCGTTACCGCAGAGCAAAGCCTTGGTGCACGGCCATTGCCATCAAAAAGCGTTTGCTGCAATGCCGGCGGTAGCGCAAGTATTGGCTTTAATTCCGAATTTAAATGTGGAGTTTATTGAATCGAGTTGTTGCGGCATGGCCGGTAGTTTTGGCTATGAAGATAGTCACTATGCAGTGTCTATGCAAATGGCTGAGTTGTCGCTGTTGCCCAAGCTGCGCGAGTCTAGCCCCAGCACCTTGATTGTGGCCGATGGCACGAGTTGCCGACATCAGATTCGTGATGGTGTAGCGCGCGAAGCGCAGCATGTGGCACGCGTGTTGGCGGCGGCATTGGCTTGATGCGTGATTCAATTGAAGCATGATCATATTCAAGTGCGACTGTATTCAAGCGCGACAGTATTGATGCACGACTACATTGAAGTGAGACTAAGGCCCATGCCATGACCCCAGCTGTGCTCGAGCTTAAACAGCTCGCCGTTGCGTTCCGCACGACGCAGGGCGAGGTGCCGGCGGTGAGCGGCGTGTCTTGGCAAGTTGCGGCCGGCGAGGTGATGGCGATTGTGGGTGAGTCCGGTAGTGGTAAGTCGGTGACGGCTTTAGCCATTATGGGATTGTTAGCGCCAGAGACTACTCGCGTCAGTGGTCAAATCTATTTCGCGGGCCAAGCCCTGATCGGACTGCCAAGTGCCGCGCGGCGGGCGCTGCGCGGGCGTGAGATGGCGATGATTTTTCAAGACCCGATGACCGCGCTCAATCCAGTATTGACCATTGGTACGCAGATGGCGGAATCTTTACGCTTACATCTCGGCTTGAGTGCCGAGGCCGCGCGTAGTCGCAGCCTTGAGTTACTCGACCGGGTGGGTATTGCCGATGGAGCGCGACGCCTCACCCAATACCCGTATGAATTCTCTGGCGGCATGCGGCAACGGGTGATGATTGCCATTGCGCTAGCTTGTTCACCGCGACTGATTATTGCCGATGAGGCCACCACGGCACTGGATGTGACGCTGCAGGCGCAAGTGCTCGATTTGTTGTTGGAGGTGGTGCGCGAGCACGGTATTGGTTTAGTGTTGATCACCCATAATTTTGGAGTGGTCGCCCAGTATGCCGATCGAGTCGGGGTGATGTATGCCGGACAAATGGTCGAAGTGGGCACGGTGTCTGCAGTATTAGCACAAGCGCAACACCCCTATACCCAAGGATTATTGCGGGCAGTGCCGCGGATTGATGGTCCACTGCCCGCGCGCATGGCAACCATAGAGGGTTTAGCGCCAGACTTGCGCCAAACGATTGCGGGTTGTCGGTTTGCCCCGCGTTGTGCGCAAGCGGTGGCCCAGTGCGCGAGCCAGTCACCAACACTCGGGCCGGTCATCACAGTGGCCAAAACGGCGGCCACTAGGGTGTCGGATTTGGCATCGGCTGGTTCAGCGTTCGGTGATTTAACGACAGGTAGTCTAACGTCAGGTGGTTTAACGTTAAGTGGTGTATTGACCGCTGGTGTAAAGACAGCGGATGCCATATCAGCCGGTGCAACGCTAACCATACCCGATGAGAGCCATCAGGTTGCTTGTTATCAAGCCGGGCCTGCACCCAGTGTAGATAGTCCAGAGGATATTGCACCGCCGACCCCGATGGCGGCTGGTTTAGCCCCTGAACCGGAAATATTGTTGCAAGTGTCGGATCTTAAAATCTATTTTAATGCGGGTGCGCGTCTGAATCGGGCGGTAGATGGCGTCAGTCTGGCAGTTTATCGGGGCGAGACCTTAGGCTTGGTTGGCGAGTCGGGTTGCGGTAAAACCACCTTGGGGCGGGGCCTGTTACGGCTATTGCCCTTGAGCGGTGGGCGGATGCGCTATGCCGCCACGGATGTCACCACGGTGAGTGGTGCTGCGCTGATGCGCTATCGGCGGCAGGTGCAAGTGGTATTTCAAGACCCCTATGGCGCGCTCAATCCGCGCCAGACCATTGGCGCGATGATTGCCGAGCCGATAGCAGTACATCGCCTACGACCAGCCGCTCAGATTGCGCCACGGGTGGCCGAACTGTTAGCCCAAGTAGGGCTCTCTAGTGCCATGGCGGCACGTTATCCGCATGCCCTATCTGGTGGCCAGCGCCAACGTGCTGGCATCGCGCGCGCCCTAGCGCTCGCCCCCGAATTGTTGATATGGGACGAGGCGGTGTCCGCCTTGGATGTCTCAGTTCAGGCGCAAATTATCAATCTAATCAAAAACTTACAGAAAGAGTTAGGGCTCACTAGCTTATTTATTGCGCATGATTTGGCCGTGGTGCGACAGGTCGCCAATCGGGTGGCAGTGATGTATTTGGGGCGGATTGTTGAACTAGCCGATACCGCTACGCTGTTCGCTCAAGCCAGCCATCCCTACACCCAAGCGTTGTTGGCGGCAGTGCCGCGGTGGACGGCGGGCGCACGTCTGGAGCCCTTATTGCTGACCGGTGAAGTGCCTGCAGCCGTGGCATCTATGCAGGGCTGTGGTTTTGCGCCCCGTTGCCCGCGCGCGAGTGCGCGGTGTTGGACGGAAGCGCCGGCGCTTCACGAGCGCCGTGCTAACCAACAGGTGGCCTGCCATGACCCGAGCTAGTCTGCACCCAGCTTGCATGGTCCAACCAAACATGACCCAACCAAGCCAGCGCAACGCGCGATGAAGCGCTGGTCTGTCATGCAAGCCGAAACCCAAGGCATGGCCTGGGGCTTGATTGGGGTGGCGATGTTTAGCCTGACCTTACCCTTGACGCGGGTCGCGGTGTTGGAAATGAACCCGTTGTTTGTGGCGATTGGGCGTGCTGCCTTGGCAGGCTTGATGGCGGTGGGTTGGTTGTTATACACGCGGGCGCGCTTGCCATCGCTGCCGCAGTTGCGCCGTTTGGCGATAGTGGCTGTGGGGGTGGTCTATGGATTTCCGGTGTTCTCCGCGCTAGCCATGCAAACCCTACCGGCAGCCCACGGCGCGATTGTCTTAGGGATTTTGCCCTTGGCGACGGCGGTGGTCGGAGCGCTACGGTTTAGAGAACGCCCCTCTCCCGCATTTTGGGCGATGGCTGTGTTGGGTACGGTATTGGTGATTTGTTATGCGTTGTATAACGGTGGTGGCGGTGTAGTGCGTGAGGATGTGTGGTTATTGCTGGCGATAATCAGCGCAGCCTTGGGTTATAGCGAGGGCGGTAAGTTATCTGAGCACATGTCGGCAACCGCAGTCATTAGTTGGGTGTTGATATTGACCTTGCCGCTGAATCTAGCGCTAACCTGGCATGCCATGGACTTTGAGTGGCGACAGTTATCGAGTGCCGCAGTGTATGGGTTTGTGTATGTCGGGGTGATCTCGATGTATGTGGGGTTTATGTTTTGGTATAAAGGCTTGGCCATGGGTGGCGTGGCCCGCGTGGGTCAGGTGCAGCTCTTGCAACCATTCTTAAGCTTGTTTGGCGCCTATGCCGTACTGGGCGAACCCATCACGATGGTGAATGTGCTGTTTGCCAGTGCCGTGTTGCTGACCGTGGTCTTGGGTAAAAGAACAGCAGTGGTGGTGTAGTAGGCGTTGTAGAGAAAAATAGTAAAGAGTCATTGCGCACAGATGCAGTACAGAGATGCAGCAAAGAGAGGGTGTAAAAAAGGCGGTGGGCACGGTAGAAGCACAGTGTCAAAGCCGCCTTGTTGTATAAATGCCTGCTGAGTTTAAGAACTGAAGTGTTTAAATAGTTAGTTAAGTGTTTAAGCGCTAAATAGCTTAAGAGCTTAAAGAGCCTAAGGGCTTAAATTTCAGCAGGGTTTGAATTTTTGGTTCTCCTGAATGTCTGGTTCATTAGCCTTGCTGATTAGCCTTGATTATTAGCCTTGTGGTGATTTTCCAAACACCCGTTGATAGCGCTCAACATAGCGCGGCCAAGCCTCGGGATTGATGAGTCGCGGTGGGCGTTCGCCATTCAGAATGGCTACGACTTGATCAGCGTTCCAATCGGCCATTGCCGTGCGCGAATCGTGGGTAACCCCAGCGGTGTGGTAAGTGCAAATCACATTATCAAATTTGAGTAAGGGATGATCGAGTGGTGGCGGCTCTTGTGCCCACACATCGAGGCCTGCACCCGCAATATGGCCACTGATTAATGCGGTTTCGAGATCGACTTCCGAGACGATGCCGCCGCGCGCGGTAGTGATGAGAAATGCGCCTTGTGGCATTTGCGCAAGCTGGGCCGCAGCAATCATGCCGCGAGTCTCGTCATTGAGTGGGCAGTGCACCGATACAAAGCGCGATTGAGCAAGCAAGGTAGGCAGATCAACTTTGGTGGCGCCGAGTGCCGCGATTTGTTCAGCGCTCAGATAAGGGTCGTAGGCTAATACCGGCATTTCTAGACCTTTGCCACAGATGCGGGCGACCCGGCGTCCGACGTTACCAATACCAATCACACCGACGGTGCGACCGCGGGCGTTAGAGCCTTTAAATGTTTCGCGATTCACCCCGCGCTCGGTGCGCAGAGAGCGATCGGTTTGGGGGATTTTTTTAGTGAGCGAGAGCATCATCGCGACCGCGTGTTCGGCTACCGCATCGGCATTGGCACCAGTTTGATTCACAATCAACACACCGGCCGCATTACAGTCCTCGACGTTCACCGTGTCGTAGCCGGCGCCGGTGGTGGAGACTGCAAGCAAGTCCGGACAGCGGGCTATTAAATCGGCGTGACACTTGTATTGATCGGGCACCTCGTCGCGGGCTGAAGTGATGCAATAGATTTGTGAGGCCGACAGTGCCCCCCAGTTATCGGACTCGGGACCATCAAACTCTAAGCGATGTACGGTGACACCGCCTAAGACTTCGAGAGAGTCGGCAACATTGGGACGTTTGCCATCGTCAAACCAGACAGCAGCTTTGTGGGTCGCGGTAGTAGCCATGAGATTCCTTTAGAACAAATAAAAAAGACGGGCAATATAAAAGACGGACAATAAAAGTCATTCAAAATACGCGGATTAGGTGCCGCCAGCAATGTGTTAGTCCATTATTTAGGTGGTGTAAGGTGTAGAGGGGGTAGATTGGCGGAATCGGTTTGATGAATCGTGGTGGTCGACACTTCACCGTGGACTCATGAGTGATTTTTCGGGAATGAACCTGAAATATGCATTTTCTAGACGCAGTGAAGCCCAACTTGTTTGTCTAGCGCTGAAACGTATGTTCTCAGGGTGCTTAGGCTTGGAGAATGTTGACTTGCGCCCGGTCGACAGTGCACCTTAGGCTAGCGCTCGTGCGAACCACCCCCACTGTGTTGTAGGCGGCAATAGAACGGGACGCTATAAAATAATATAATAAAATCAGGTATTTAACGATAAACTGTATGGGCGATAATTGAATAATTGAATAGAATTTCGCTTAACAATGTATGGGTAGTGCGCGCCATTGTTTACATTGTGCAGATGCGTTGGGCGCGCAACCGGCAGGCTTGGGTGCCGAGGCGGATTGCTTGCTGATCATGATGCATACAGTTTGATGTTCATGGGTGAACGCACTCACCGAGTCAACCGGTCACGCGCTTGGGTTGGCAAGGACGGCCAACTTGGTTAGCCTATACCCCCAATTCACTAAGAAAGTTTATATGCGCACAGCGCAGGATCGTTGGCTTGCTGCTGACCATCAGATTCGCTCGATTTTGATCTATGGCTATGGGGTCATGGGTAGCGGTGTCGCCAGCAGCTTTGCCCGCCACGGCTTTAAGACTATGGTGCGCAGTAGCCGCGCTAGCGACTTGCGCGATCTGCCGCCTGGAGTAGTAGCAGTGTCCGAGCTACCAGACACCCCGCCTGATGTAGTCTTGGAGTTGGTGCCTGAAGATATCACCAGCAAGCAGCGGGTCTATGCCGAGATCGAAGCGCAATGGCCAGATGCCCCAGTGATTTTGGCGACGGGTACTTCGGGTCTGGACTTGGTGGCGTTAGCCCAGCCCTTGCTTCACCCCGAACGCTTTGTGGGTTTGCACTACTTTATGCCGGCTGATGAAGCTTTGATTGTTGAAGTGATGGCAGGCCCGCAAACGCCACGAGCCTTGGTTGATTTGATGGCGGCAACCTTACGCCAAACCGGTAAAGAACCGGTGGTGTTGTATCAGCCCATTGTGGGTTTTTTAGTGAATCGACTGCAACACGCCATTTTGCACGAAGCCTATTACTTGATGGAGGCTGGGGTGGCCAGTGCCGCCGATATCGATCATGCAGTGCGCCGCATGTTAGCCCCGCGCATGTGCGTGAACGGCTTATTGCAACAAAAAGATATAGCGGGCCTGGCTATTCATGCTGGTGCGCAAGCCTCTATTGTGCCGCAGTTATTTCATAACCACACACCCAACCCCAGCTTGCAGGCCCTGGTCGCACGGGGTGAGACGGGTCTGGCGGCAGGGCGCGGCTTTTATGATTGGGCGGGTTGTGATGTGCAAACAGTGCGTCAACAAAGTGCCCAGCAATTGGCCATGTTGACGACATTTTTAGAATCAGCCGCGATGACCCCCGCGCCCAACACCACAGCGCAAGTGCGCCCCCCCAAGACTTGAGAGTGCTCGATCAGCAAGCGCTCAAGCTTGGCATCATTGAAGCCTTGGGTGTGCCTGCCGCGGTCTTGGGCGCAGGCTTCTTAGGCTATGGGTCTTTGGTCGCGGATGCAGGCTATTCGGTGTGGATGATGCTGATGGCCACGTTTGCGATTTGGGCGCTGCCAGGGCAGTTGGTGTTGCTCGAGATGGCCGGTGGTGGTGCGGCGTTGACGGCGACTGTGTTTGCGGTGTCTTTGAGTGCCGCACGGTTTTTACCCATGACCTTGACCTTGATGGTATTGATGCGTGAGCGCAGTGGCGGTCGGCGTTTGTGGCATTTTTTAGTGGCGGCACAACTGGTGTCCATGACCACATGGGCGGTGGCCATGCAACGCTTTAGCGACCCGCATCCTAAAACCGCCACCGAGCACGCGTTGCGCACCGATATCGCAGCGCGTTGGTATTATTTTGTAGGGTTCTCAACCCTATGCATCAGTGCGGCGGCAATCTGCGGCGTGATTGGTGTGTTATTAATTGGTGCACTGCCGCCCTTGGCACGTTTTGGTTTAGCGCTGCTCACGCCCTTGTATTTTTTTGTGACACTCGTGGGAGAGGCCCGATCACGGATGCAGGTGCTGGCATTGCTTGGGGGGGCAATCTCGGCACTGGTGTTGCAAACGTTGTCCTCGAATTGGAGCTTGCTGGGTGCAGGTTTAATTGGGGGGACCATCGCCTGGTGGTGGCGCAAACCTGCAACACCAAAGCCGACAGACCCTCCACAATCGGATGCTCAACAATTGGACCCCCAGAATTCAGATCATCCACAATCAAGCCAGCACACAAAGGCGGCACCATGACCGAACCTGTGGTGTGGCCGTTATGGGGAATGATCTTGGCATGCGGCGCGGCCACCTATGTGTGGCGGCTGTTGGGCGTGTTGTTAGCGGGGCGCTTAAATCCGCAAAGCCCCGCGTTTGAATGGGTCTCGTGTGTGGCCTATGCATTAGTGGCGGGATTGATTGCGCGCATCATGGTGTTGCCCACGGGTTTGATGGCGCACACTGCGCTGACAGATCGGCTACTGGCCTGTGTGGTGGCGTGGGCTGCGTATCGTGTAGTCGGGCGCAATATGTTTGTGGCCCTGGTGAGCGGTTTGGTGGTGTTTATGGCGGCAGCGTATTGGCGTGGCGTATGGCCAAGTTAAATGCACACAGGCGCTGGCTGGTATGATTTTTGGTCATACATATTATTTCGTAAAGTAAATCCGTAAACGGGATCTAAACCTTCAGCAGCCAACGATGAGAACAACGATGAGAACAATGATGAGAACAACGGCATGACGAGTGGTGCTATTGGGCTCCAGCGCGAGGGTGCGGTCGCCACCGTGCTGATCGACAACCCAGACAAGTTAAATGCGCTCACCGTAGCCATGTGGCAACAACTGGCGGTGGTGATGCAACAAGTCTCTGCTGATGATGCCGTGCGCTGTGTGGTGTTGCGCGGAGCCGGTGAGCAAGCGTTTGCCGCCGGTGCTGATATTGCCGAATTTGCGACCTTGCGCAACAACGCCGCCCAAGGCGAGGTCTATCACCGTGAGTGGGTCTATGGCGCATTGCGCGCGGTGGGCGATTGTCGGCATCCAACAGTGGCCATGATCTACGGCCCCTGTGTGGGGGGCGGTCTGGAGTTGGCTTGTCAATGTGATCTGCGCATAGCGGCTACCAGCGCGCGCTTTGGTGTGCCGATTAATCGCTTGGGGTTTGCCATTGCCTATGATGAGCTAGCGGCTGTACTGCCTTTGGTTGGGCGCGCGGTTGCCCTTGAGTTATTGGTCGAGGGCCGCGTATGGTGTGCAGAGGAGGCCGCCGCCAAAGGCCTGCTCACGCGCTTGGTGTCGGATGCGGCGCTGGCTACCGAGACGGCGGCCAGCGTCGCGCGTATAGTGGCGGGCGCGCCCTTGGTGGCGCGCTGGCATAAGCAGATGATTCGGCGTCTAACGCCGGCACCACAGCCCTTGACTGATGCCGAGCGGCGCGCCAATTTTGATTACTTTGCCACCGCCGATTACCGAATCGGTTACGATGCGTTTCTGGCCAAACAGACGCCCCGCTTTACCGGGCGATAAGCTGGCTAATCTGTAACGTAATACGCATGCCAAAAAATACAGTAAGTATTTGATTTTAAAATATTTTATTTTATTTTATTTTTTATTTAATTGTTACGATTGTTTAATTTTAATTGATCAACAAAGGAAAATGATGGCTGGTCCGTTATCGCATATTAAAGTTTTAGATTTATCGCGCGTGTTAGCCGCGCCTTGGGCAGGACAGAATCTCGCTGACTTGGGAGCCGAAGTCATTAAAGTCGAGCGTCCGGGTGCAGGGGATGACTCACGGGCGTTTGGCCCACCGTGGCTAAAAGATGCCGCCGGCGCAGACACCCGCGAATCAGCGTATTTTGCTGCCGCCAATCGCGGTAAAAAATCAATGACCGTCAATTTGTCCGACCCCGAAGGCCAAGCCTTGGTGCGGCAATTAGCCACCCAGGTCGATGTCTTACTCGAGAACTACAAATTTGGCGACTTAGACCGCTATGGTTTGGGCTATGACGATTTACGCAAAATTAACCCGCGGCTGATTTACTGCTCAGTAACGGGTTTTGGCCACACCGGCCCCTACCGCGAACGCCCCGGCTACGACTTTATGGTGCAAGGCATGGGTGGCTTAATGAGCGTGACCGGCGAGCGTGACGACTTACCCGGCGGTGGCCCGCAGCGCGTGGGCGTGCCGATTGTGGATTTGATGACAGGCATGTATGCCTCGATAGCGGTGTGTGCCGCCATTGCGCACAGAGCCGAGACTGGCGTGGGGCAACACCTAGACTTGGCACTCTTAGACACCCAAGTCGCGTTCCTGGCCAACCAAAGCATGAATTACCTCGCCACGGGCGAGGCGCCTGGGCGCTTAGGCAATGCGCACCCGAATATTGTGCCGTATCAAACCTTCCGCACCAAAGATGGCGACATCATTTTGGCGTGTGGCAATGACAACTTATTTAAAAAGTTTTGCGAAGCTGCGGGCTGTCAGGCGCTGGCGCAAGATCCGCGATTTGTCACCAACGGCAAGCGCGTAGAAAACCGCTTAGAAATCACCCGCCTACTTAACGACATCTTTGCCCAACGCACCACCCGCGATTGGGTCGATGCGCTAGAGGTGGCAGGTGTGCCCAACGGCCCGATTAATAACTTGGCGCAAGTGTTTGAAGAACCCCAAGTCGTAGCGCGTGGCGTGAAGATCGAGCTCGACCACCCCACAGCGGGCAAGCTACCCTTGGTAGCAAGCCCCATGCGTTTTTCAGCCACACCAATTGAATACCACCTACCACCACCCACCTTGGGGCAACACACCGAGGAGGTTTTGCGTGACGCCTTGCATCTGGATGCGGCGGCGATTGCAGATTTGCGCAGTCGGAAGATTGTGTAAGGGGTGAAGGGGGAGGTAGTGCGGGGGGCAGCCACACGTGGAGGGGTGTGGCTGGGCTACGAAGCGTGAGGTCAGTTATTGGTCTTTAAGTACGGTGAATTGTTTTTCAAGAAGTACGGTGAATTGTTTTTCAAGTTTTGAAAGTAACTCTGGGTTTTTTTGTAGCAGCGCCAAGAATGGTGGTAACTCACCGTGTTTGTTGTCTAAGATTTGCGATGGGTTATAGCCGATTGCATCAATTGCCACTTGAATGTGCTTTGATTTTAGATCCGTATGGAGTTCAGTGTCGTTATTTGTAAGCTTGTCCATTTGGTCTTTAAAGCTTTGATACGATTTGGTAACCGCCGCTTTATGAGCATATTCTTGTTCCAACCTTGCTGCTTCATTTGCACGCTTGTTGAGATTAAATCCTAGCCATGTTCCAACTGCCCAAAGTGGAAGATTTTGTAATAGATGCAAAAGAATATCTACCAACTTTAAATCTTTAATCTGATTAAGCGTATAAACAAAATAAATACCGACAACTATCATTACAAATAATAAACAATAAAATACTCCTTGGTATATCCATTTGGCAATGCCTGATTTGTCTTTAAGATCTTGAAATGCTCCGGCTAATCCAACATTAGTTGCACTGTCGACAAGGCCGTTAATTTTCGTATAAAGGGTATCGAATTTTGTTTTATATTCCGCTTCTAATGTTTTAAGTTTATTTTCAAAACTAGGTTCTACGTTGCCAGTCGATGGATTTGTTGTATCTTCAAAAGTTTTTTATAAAAGCTGTCAAATTTTTCAACTTGATCCGATCTGGTAGTCAGTAGCTTTTCTGCTTGTAATTTATAGGTATTTAAACTGCTTAAGTGAGCTTCTGAATTTATTGGATATGAAGTAAGCGTGAGGGGTGCACTTAGCAGACAGGCTTCAACTACACGCTCCGAGGCATCTTTTAAACAATTAATATCCTTAGATTGTGGGCTTTGGTTTTTATAGTCATTAATAAAATCAAGTGCTTTATCGAGTTTTTCTTTAACACTATTCAGTACTGATTCCGATGTGAGATCAGGATCTGCTGCATGAATGAGATGTTGAACAGACTTGGT
>Ga0114974_10000497_pt1 | contig 32749 bp, 38 predicted proteins | sample S_130206_EF_Meta_FD_87318 | JGI IMG/M metagenome (GOLD analysis project Ga0114974, IMG submission 87318) | Freshwater microbial communities from Lake Simoncouche, Canada to study carbon cycling - S_130206_EF_MetaG | ecosystem: Environmental > Aquatic > Freshwater > Lake | place: Lake... | reverse complement strand
TAGATCAGCCGCGGGTAGCGTTCGGCGATCGATGCGTAGTCGAGGCCGAGCTTGTCGAGCGTGCCGGGACGGAAGTTCTCGACCACCACGTCGGCCTTCGCGAGCAACTGCTCGAGCAGCGCACGGCCGTCGGCGTCCTTGAAGTCGAGGGTGACGCTCTCCTTGTTCCGGTTGATGCTCAGGAAGTATGAGCTCTCGCCGTTGATGAACGGCGGACCCCAGCCGCGGGTGTCGTCGCCCTTGCGCGGTTGCTCCACCTTAATCACCCGCGCACCCATGTCCGCCAGCATCATGGTGCAGTACGGGCCCGAGAGCACGCGCGTCAGATCCAGGACCGTAATCCCCTGCAGCGCTGTCATAGTCCGTCCGCTAGTATGACCGATGGCGCGACGGCTGCGCCTGAGGAGAGAGAGTTGTCGAGGCGGTTGCGTGCCGGACTCATGCTGATGGCCGCCCAGGCGCCAGTCATCGATGTCGGCCTGATTGAGATAGATGCCCAATGCCCCCACAGTCATTGACGCCAGAGGATTACGCGACGGCGCGACGCGTCCTCATGCGCCGCGACCCGGTGCTTGGTGCCGCAATCAAGACCATCGGCCCCTGCCTGATGGCCGACCGCCAGCGCGACGACCATCTCACCGCCCTCACCGGCTCCATCGTCAGCCAGCAGTTGTCGACGAAGGCGGCCGCGACGATCTTCGGGCGGTTCCAGGCGCTGTTTCCGGCAGGGCCACTGCAGGCGCCGGCGATCCTGGCGCTCGACGAGGCGTCGCTGCGCGGTGTCGGCTTCAGCGGCCAGAAGGTGCGCTACGTGCGCGACCTCTGCGAACGGATCGTGGACGGGCGCCTGGTGCTCGACGAGATCGAAACACTGGACGACGAAGCCGTGGTCGAGCGGTTGATGGCGGTGAAGGGGTTCGGGCGGTGGACCGCCGAGATGTTCCTGATGTTCCGCCTGCATCGCCCCGACGTGCTGCCGGTGGACGACCTCGGCATCGTCAACGCCGTGCAGCGGCTCTACGGACTGCGGACGCGTCCCGACGCGACGAAGTTGAAGACGCTGGGAGAGGCGTGGCGTCCGTACCGCTCGGTGGCGAGTTGGTATCTGTGGCAGAGCCTGAAGCTCGAGCCGTGACCGACCGCGTGTAGTGTCCGGCTTTCGCCGGACGCTTGGGGATCGAAGCTTGGTTCGCGCGAACCGGCTAGAGCAGTCGCGACTTCAGTGCCAGCAGCAGGTAACCCGCCGCGATGGCGATGAGCGTGCCGCGCTCGCTGTAGATCGTCTGTGTCCACGAGAACGCGGCGTCGTGGTCAGCGGTCGACCGGCCCGCCAGGTTCGGGAGCCAGCGGGGGACCCGCGTCAGGTAGTTGCGGTAGCTGTCGCCCATCCGCGACTCGAGCAGCCGTTCTTCCCACCGCACGATCGCGTGGTACTCGAGGATGAGCAGCACACAGACGATCGGGGCCAGCCAGAGCAGCCGCGCGCTGATCGAGAAGCCGAGCCAGAGCAGGATGTTGCCGATGTAGAGCGGGTTGCGGACCATGGCAAACGGGCCGTGGTCGATGAGCGGACCGAGCCGTTCCGTGCGGGTGCGCGACACCGACCCGATGTGATGGACGCCCCACATCCGGATCCACTCACCGAGCAGGACCACGGGCATGCCGGCAAGCGGCAGCCAGTCGGCGCGTGCGCCGACCGCCGTGGGCGGAATCAGCAGTAGGGCGGCAACGATCGGCAGCGGGATGGCGGTGCGCTCGCGGCAGAGCCAGCCGCCGACGCGCGTCGCCACGTCTGGAAGCGGCTGAACGGCCTGAGGTTCGGAGATCGAAGAGGAGGGCACGGACTCGCCGAGTATAGCGCACGGGCAGTTTGTTATAATCTCGGACTATTGCGGTCCCAGTTCACCATATCCTCTACTCCGTAGCCTACAACCGTGACTAATCGTGCTATTTCGTCGGTTCTGGAACTCATCGGACACACGCCACTCATCCGCTTGACCCAGTTCGAGCGTGAGTGTCCGGGCGTGGAACTGTACGCGAAGGCGGAGTGGCACAACCCAGGCGGGTCGGTGAAGGACCGCGCGGCCGCGCGCATGATCCTCGAGGGGGAACGCTCAGGCCGGCTCCGTCATGGCCTCACGATTACCGACGCCACCTCGGGCAACACCGGCATTGCGTACTCGATGATCGGCGCGGCGAAGGGCTACCAGGTGAAGCTCTTCCTGCCGGAGAACGCCAGCCCTGAGCGGAAGCTCATCCTTCGCGCGTTTGGCGCGGAACTCGTGCTGACCAGCCCGCTCGAGGGCACGGACGGTTCAATCCGGGCCGTCCGCAAGCTGGTGGCGGAGCATCCGGACCAGTATTTCTATCCGGACCAATACAGTAACGACGCCAACTGGCGCGCCCACTTCGACACGACCGGTCCCGAGATCATCGAGCAGACCGAAGGGCGGGTGACGCACTTCGTCGCCGGCCTCGGCACGAGCGGCACGTTCATGGGAACCAGCCGCGCGCTCCGCCAGTTCAATCCGAACATCAAGGTCATGTCGTTCCAGCCCGACTCGCCGTTCCATGGTCTCGAAGGGCTGAAGCACATGGAAACGGCCATGGTGCCGTCCATCTACGACTCGACCATGGCCGATGCCGACCTGCGCGTCCGCACCGAGGACGCGCATTGTTGCGTGCGTCGCCTGGCGCGCGAGGCAGGCCTGCTGGTCGGCATCTCGGCCGGCGCGGCCCTGGTCGCGACTCTTCAAGTGGCCCGTACGCTCGACCACGGGGTCGTCGTGACGGTGTTCCCCGACGGTGCCGAGAAGTACCTCACCGAAACCTTCTGGACGGCCGAGTGACAACGATAACTCCACGAGCGTGTCTGCTCGACGCAGGTGTGGCCGCGGTGATCCGCAGCCACGGCGAGGAAACCTTTCCGCACGAATGCTGCGGCGCCCTGATCGGGCGTGACGACCGCGTCACCGCCGCGGTGCCGCTGCCGAACACGACGGAGGACGGGCCGCGCCGCCGTTTCCTGGTGCGTCCGTCGGACTACCGGATGGCCGAACAGCAGGCCTCCGAACTGGGCGGGGAACTGCTCGGTTTCTACCACTCGCACCCGGACCACCCGGCCCGGCCATCACAGTTCGACCTCGATCACGCGTGGCCGAACTTCGCGTACGTGATTGTCTCGGTCATGGCAGGCACGTCACGCCTGATGACCGTCTGGTATTTGCACGAAGATCGATCCCGATTCGATGAGGGCACGCTGAATGGCGACGAAAATTCTGATTCCGACACCGCTCCGTCCGTACACGGATAAGCAGGAGGCCGTCGAGGCCGAGGGCGCGACGATTGGCGAACTGCTAACCGACCTGACCACCAAGTACTCGGGGCTGAAGGCACACCTGTACAACGAGCAGGGCAAGCTGCGCAGCTTCGTCAACATCTACCTGAACGACGAAGACATCCGCTACTTGCAGAAGGACCAGACGCCGGTCTCGGCCAGCGATATGGTCTCGATTATCCCGTCGGTCGCCGGCGGCGTCTAAGCGGGTGGGCCTTCACGACCGCACGAAGGCCTACCGGCCGACGGCATCAGGGCACGAGGCCCCGGGCCACCGCACACCAGGCAAGAAGGGGCACTTTTCCGATGGTTCGAGACCTTGACGGTCTTCCTCAGCTGACCAACGAGGAGATCAATCGATACAGCCGGCATCTGATCATGCCGGAGGTCGGAGTGGACGGGCAGCGCCGGCTGAAGGCTGGCAGCGTGCTGTGCGTCGGTGCGGGCGGGCTCGGGTCGCCGGCGGCGATGTACCTCGCGGCGGCCGGCGTCGGCCGCATCGGCATCGTCGACTTCGACGTCGTCGACTACAGCAACCTGCAGCGCCAAATCATTCACGGCACCTCGTCGGTCGGCAAGACCAAGCTGGAGTCGGCGAAGGCGCGGTTGATCGACATCAACCCGCACATCCAGATCGATACCTACGAGACGGCGCTGTCGTCCGAGAACGCGCTCGAGCTGTTCGCGCCGTACGACGTCATCCTCGACGGCACGGACAACTTTCCGACGCGCTACCTGACGAACGACGCGTGCGTGCTGCTCGGCAAGCCGAACGCCTACGGCTCGATCTTCCGCTTCGAAGGTCAGGCCTCCGTGTTCGCGGCCAAGGACGGCCCCTGCTATCGCTGCCTCTATCCGGAGCCGCCGCCACCCGGCCTGGTGCCGAGCTGCGCTGAAGGCGGCGTGCTGGGCGTGCTGCCTGGCGTCATCGGCGTCATCCAGGCGACCGAGACGATCAAGCTCATCACCGGCATCGGTGAGCCGCTGGTCGGGCGCTTCCTGATCTACGACGCGCTCCGCATGAAATTCCGCGAGCTGAAGCTCCGGAAGGATCCGGATTGCCCGGTCTGCGGTACCCACCCGACCGTGACTACGCTCATCGACTACGAGGAGTTCTGCGGTCTGCGTCCGTCTGTCGCGGCGGAACCGGCGGCGGCCGGCGCGGCGGCCCCGAGCGCGACCGAGATCTCGGCGGTCGAGCTGAAGCAGCGTCTCGATCGCGGCGACACGCTCGTCATCGTCGACGTGCGCGAGCCGAACGAGTACCAGATCAACCGCATTCCCGGCTCGGTGCTGATTCCGCTGGGCGAGATCCCGCGGCGGTATGCCGAACTGGACCAGGATGCCGAGCTGGTGATGCATTGCAAGATGGGCGGCCGCAGCGCGAAGGCCGCCGACTATCTGAGGTCCGTCGGGTTCAAGCGCGTGCTGAACCTGAAGGGCGGCATTCTCGACTGGGTCGACAAGGTCGATCCGTCGCAGCCGAAGTACTGAAGAGGTCGGGACGGAGGGGAGGGGCAGGACGGTCGGGACGGTCGTGGGGGGGCTCTACTCCTCTCAGTCTTTCTGACTTTTCAGACCCTTCCCCGTTCCGCTCGTTGTAATATAGGACCAGCGCGGTCGGATTGTACCGGACTCGTCCAGTCGTATTTGTTGCCACATGCTGAGACTGTCGAAAAAAGCGGACTACGCGCTCATCTCGATGAAGCACCTCGCCCTCAACGGCGACGGCTCGTCGAGCGCGCGTGAAATCGCCGGTCTCTATGACATTCCGATCGAGCTGCTCGCGAAGATTCTGCAGCGGCTCGTGCGCCGTGGCCTGCTGGTCTCCCAGCAGGGCACGCGGGGTGGGTACCAACTGGCGCGGGAGCCCTTGCTGATTTCGGTGGTCGATGTCATTCAGGCCATCGACGGTCCCGTGACCGTGACCGCCTGCTCCCCGGAAGAGGATCACACTTGCGAACAGTTCGCCAAGTGCACTGTCCGGGACCCGCTGTGGCGTGTGCGCGAGCGGATCCTGAGCGCACTCGGTGAGTGCACCATCGCAGAGCTCGCCGCCGATCAACCGGCACCGCCCGAACCGACAGAACACGTCATGGTGTTGCATTCGCACATCTGAGGCGACGGAACCTCCGGCGTCACGCCGGGCAGAGTGACGAGAAAAAAAGAGACCTATGGCCATCAAGCTTCCGATCTACATGGACTACCACGCGACGACGCCGGCTGACCCCCGGGTTGTCGAAGCGATGCTGCCGTACTTCACGGAGCATTTCGGCAATGCGGCGAGCCGCAACCACCCGTTCGGCTGGGAAGCCGAAGAAGCGGTGGACAAGGCGCGCAAGCAGGTGGCCGACCTGATCGGCGCCAACGCGAAGGAGATCGTCTTCACCAGCGGCGCCACCGAGTCGAACAATCTGGCGATCAAGGGCGTCGCCGAGATGTACCGTGAGAAGGGCAACCACATCATCACGGCGGTGACCGAGCACAAGGCGATCATCGACACCTGCAAGCGCCTCGAGAAGGATGGCTACCGCGTCACCTATCTGCCCGTGCAGAAGGACGGCCTGGTCAACCTCGACGAGCTGAAGGCGGCCATCTCCGACGAGACGATCCTCATCTCGATTATGACGGCGAACAACGAGATCGGCGTCATCCAGCCGATCGCCGAGATCGGCGCCATCGCCAAGGAAAAGGGGATCCTCTTCCACACCGACGCGGTGCAGGCGGCGGGCAAGATTCCGTTCGACGTCAACGCGCTGAAGGTCGACATCGTGTCGATCACCGCGCACAAGATGTACGGCCCGAAGGGTGTCGGCGCGCTCTACGTGCGTCGCCGCAACCCGCGCGTGCTGCTGTCGGCGCAGATCGACGGCGGCGGCCACGAGCGCGGCATGCGGTCGGGCACGCTCAACGTCACCGGCATCGTCGGCATGGGCAAGGCCGCGGAGATCGCGAAGGCCGAGATGGCCGACGAGACGAAGCGCCTGAGCGCACTGCGCGACCGCCTGAACGATCGCCTGCACAAGGGACTTGACGAGATCTTCATCAACGGCTCCGTCGAGCATCGCCTGCCGCACAGCCTGAACATCTCGTTCGCCTACGTCGAAGGCGAATCGCTGCTGATGGGCATCAACGACGTCGCGGTCTCGTCGGGGTCGGCCTGCACCTCGGCCAGCCTCGAGCCGTCCTATGTGCTGAAGGCGCTTGGTGCCGGCGACGACCTGGCGCACTCCTCGATCCGCTTCGGCCTCGGCCGATGGAGCACCGAAGAGGAAGTCGACTACGTCGCCGACAAGCTGGTCAGCGTTGTGACGCGCCTGCGCGAGATGTCGCCGCTCTACGAACTCGCGAAAGAAGGCGTCGACCTCTCGACCATGCAGTGGGAAGCGCACTAATCGCGAAGCTGCAATCGCCAATCGCGAAAGTGATGGGCCGATTGCAGCATTCAGCGAATTCACTTCAGCGATTGACGATCCGCGATTAGCGATTCAGGAGATTCAGAGACATGGCTTACTCGAACAAGGTGATCGACCACTACGAGAACCCGCGCAACGTCGGCTCGATGCCGAAGGACGACGTGAACGTCGGCACGGGGCTCGTCGGCGCGCCGGAGTGCGGCGACGTGATGAAGCTGCAGGTCAAAGTGAACCCGCTGACCGGTATCATCGACGATGCGAAGTTCAAGACCTTCGGCTGCGGCTCGGCGATCGCGAGCTCGAGCCTGGCCACCGAGTGGCTGAAGGGCAAGACCGTCGACGAGGCCCTCGCCATCAAGAACACCGACATCGTGGAAGAGCTTGCCCTGCCGCCGGTGAAGATTCACTGCTCGGTGCTGGCGGAAGACGCGATCAAGGCCGCGATCAACGACTACAAGAAGAAGCAGGCGGCCGATCAGCCGGCTGCCGGCGCCGCGGCTCAGCCGACGGCGTAATCAAAGTCGGGAAGGGCGGGACGGTCAGGACGGTCTGGACGGACGAGAGGGCAAGAACCCTCCCGACCGTCCTGGCCCTCCGGACCATCCCGGCGAGACTATGAGCATCCAAATCAGCGACACGGCCGCACAGAAGATCCGCACGTTGATGGCCAAGCAGGGCATCAGCGAGGGAGGCTTGCGAGTGGGCGTCAAGGGCGGTGGCTGCTCTGGCCTCAGCTACACCTTCGCCTGGGAGAAGGTGGCACGCTTCGGCGACGAGGTGTTCCAGGGGCCAGAGGGAGCGACGCTGTTCGTCGACAAGAAGAGCCTGCTCTTCCTCAACGGCACCGTGCTCGACTACGACAGCAGCCTCATCAGCAGGGGGTTCGTCTTCAACAACCCGAACGCCAAGACCACTTGTGGCTGCGGGAGTTCATTCGGCGCGTAACACGCTCCACCGGCAGGCGGTGGCCTGACATCATGACGTCCCAGACCCATACCCATCTGCTCCAGGAGTGCCGCACGTGCGGCGGCGGTGCGCCGGTCGACGTACACTTCTGTCCGAGCTGCACGAAGATCCTCACCATTGGCCGGCAGGGCGACTACTTCTCGTTCCTCGGCCTGCCGCGCAAGTTGAACCTGGACGTGGCCGCGGTCGAACAGCAGTTCCGCGTCCTGAGCCGGCAGTTCCATCCCGACTACTTCTACAACGCCACGCCCACCGAGCGGCGGGCCAGCCTCGAGCGCTCGTCGTACCTGAACGACGCGTATCGCACGCTGAAGCAGCCCGCGTCGCGCGTCGCCTACCTGCTCGACGTGGAAGGGGTGCTGAAGCCGGCGGACCACGAGGCGGGCAAGCTGGCGCCGGCGTCGTTGCTCGAGGAAGTGTTCGCGTTGAACGAGGAGCTCGACGAAGTCCGCGACATGCGCAACGGCGGCGCTCCGGACGCCGAGTGGCGTGCCCGCCTCGCGGCGGCGGCGGCGCCGATCGAAGCCAAGCGCGCCGAGCACGAAGCGCAGCTGGGCGAGCTGTCGAACCAGTGGGACGCGCTGCCCCCCGGCGACCAGGCCGCACGGACGGCTGTCCTCGGCGCCCTGCGCGAGCGCGTGCTCGAACGCAACTACATCAACAACCTGCTGGCGACCATCGAGCGCGAGACGACCGGCGTCGGCGGACCGCAGCTCTAGGAAGTCGGCAAGTCGCAGGTCGGCAGCGAAGTCAGAACTGATCAGGCCGAACCGAAGCACGCCCACCGCCTGAAGCCCGAAGCCCTTTTATGTCCAAAGTCGTCGGTATCGATCTCGGCACCACCAATAGCCTCGTCGCCTATGTGAAGGACGGCGCCCCGTTCGTCATCCGCGACAAGAGCGGCGATGGTCTCGTCCCGTCGATCGTCTCCGCGGCGCCGGACGGCACCATCTACGTCGGCCGCGAAGCACAGCGGCGCCTGCTGACCGACCCGCGGCGCACCGTCTACTCGGTGAAGCGCTTCATGGGCAAGGGGATCGACGACGTCCAGGGCGACGCGAAGCTGCTGCCGTTCCAGGTGTCGGGCGAACCAGGCGGCGTCGTCCGCATCGGCCTCGGCGACCGCGAGTTCACCCCACCCGAGGTGTCTGCGTTCGTGCTGCGCGAGCTGAAGCGACGCGCCGAAGAGCACTTCGCTGAGCAGGGGGAGTTCGACAACGAAGTCGACCGCGCCGTCATCACCGTCCCGGCCTACTTCAACGACGCCCAGCGCACCGCGACGCGCGACGCCGGGCGCATCGCCGGTCTCGAGGTGCTGCGCATCATCAACGAGCCGACCGCGGCCTCGCTGGCCTACGGCCTCGACAAGAAAAATCAGGGCGTGATTGCCGTCTACGACTTCGGCGGCGGCACGTTCGACATCTCGATTCTGCGCGTCGAGGATGGTGTGTTCCAGGTGCTGTCGACCAACGGTGACACGCACCTCGGCGGTGACGACATCGACCTGCTGATCGTCGAACACATCCTCGCCGATCTGGCATCGCCCACCCCGCAGCACACACTGCCCGAGGGCTTCTCGGCCCAGCACACGCCGGAGTCGATCCAGGAAATCCGCAAGGCGGTCATCCAGGCGAAGTGGGACCTGTCGGAGCTCGACGAAACCGATCTGCTCGGCGTCCGCCTTACCCGCGCCGCGTTCGAGGCGATGATCCGTCCGGTCATCGACCGCACCCTCGCGCCGTGCCGTCAGGCGCTGACCGACGCGAGCCTGCAGGCGTCCGACGTGGAAGAAGTCGTGCTCGTCGGTGGCTCGACCCGCATGCCGCTGGTGCGCCGCCTCGTCGGCGAACTGTTCGGCCGAACGCCGCACAGCGAGCTGAACCCCGACGAAGTGGTGGCGCTCGGCGCCGCCCTGCAGGCTGACATCCTCGTCACCGGTAACCGCGAGATGCTGCTGCTCGACGTCACCCCGCTGTCGCTCGGCATCGAGACGATGGGCGGCGTGGTGTCGAAGATCATCCTGCGCAACTCGACGATCCCGGCGACCGGCAGCGAGATGTTCACGACCGGCGTGGACAACCAGACCGCCGTCGACATCCACGTGCTGCAGGGCGAACGCGAACTCGTGGGCGACAACCGCTCACTGGCGCGCTTCCGGCTGCGCGGGATTCCGCCGATGCCGGCCGGCATGCCGCGCGTTCAGGTGCAGTTCCAGATCGACGCAAACGGCATCCTCAGTGTCACCGCCTCGGAACTGCGCACCAACGTCGAGCAGACAATCGAAGTGAAGCCGTCCTACGGCCTCACCGACGACCAGGTCGAGCAGATGCTCATCGACTCGTTCGAGCACGCCGAAGCCGACTTCGCGGCGCGCATGCTCATCGAGGCACGCAACGAAGCCGAGTCGGTCATCATCGCCACCGAGAAGACGCTGCGGTCGCCCGAGTTCCCGTCGATTGCGGCGGAGGAGCTGACCGAAGCCGAGCAGACGCGCATCACCCAGGCGTTGGCCGGCCTCAAGCACGTGATCAAGTCCGACAGCCGCGACTCGATCATCCAGTGGACCACCGTGCTGAATGAGGCGACCAAGCACCTCGCCGAAGTCGCCATGAACCGGAGTGTGCGCGCCGCGCTCACCGGGAAGAACGTAGACACCGTCTAGCGCACAGAGCCTGAACCATGCCCAAAGTCACTTTCATCATCGACGGGGAACCGCAGACCGTCGAGTTCGAACACGGCACGCTCGAATACTCCCATCACGGGAAGCCCGAGTCGCTGCTGGACATTGCCAAGAACCTCGGCGTGAAGCTCGAACACGCCTGCGGCGGCAGCTGTGCCTGCACCACCTGCCACGTCATCGTCCGCACGGGCGAGAAGAACCTGAGCGAGATGCAGGAAGACGAGGCCGACCGCCTCGACACCGCGTGGGACCTGACGCCGCACTCGCGTCTCGGCTGCCAGGCGATCGTCACCGGCGACGTCGTCTGCGAACTGCCGATGTACACCCGCAACTACGTGCAGGAGGGTGGCGGCATTCAGCTCGGCAAGTCCGACCGCAAGAAGACCGAAGCGGTGACGCGATGAAGTGGACCAGTGCCGAAGACATCGGCATCGAGCTGGCGGAGAAGTTCCCCGGCGTCGACCCGCTCACCATCCGCTTCACCGAACTGCGTGAACGGGTCATCGCGCTCGACGGCTTCGACGACGACCCGAAGGGGTCGAACGAGCCGAAGCTCGAGGCGATCCAGATGGCCTGGTACGAAGAGTACAAGGAAGCCCAGGAAGGTTAGTTCTTACTTTCCATGCGCGTTCTCGTCGTTGCGGCCACCCGCGCTGAAGTGGCATCACTCATCTCGCACTTCTCGAACCCCATCGCACACAACCGTGTGCTGAGCGGGGTCTACGGATCCCACAAGATCGACGTCCTGCTCACCGGCGTTGGCATGGTGGCCACTGCCGTGTGGGCCACACGTGCGCTCGCCATCGGTGGCTACGATGTGGCGCTCAATCTTGGCGTGTGCGGCAGCTTCAACGCGTCGCTGCCGTCGCCAGGTGCGGTGCACGTCACCAGCGACGTGATGTCGGAACTCGGCGTCGAGGACGGCCCGGCGTTTCTCACGATGCAGCAGATCGGCCTGCTCCCGACCGATGAGTTCCCGTGGACCGGCGGACGCATCGTCAATCTCGAGCCACCGCCGCTGCCAGGCCTGGCCGAGCTCCCCGCGGTGGCCGGCATCACCGTCAACACCGTGCACGGCCACGAACCGTCGATTGCCGAGGTCAGGGCGCGCTACGCGCCCGACGTGGAATCGATGGAAGGGGCCGCGTTCATGTACGCGTGCCTCGTGGCTGGAGTACCCTTCGCGCAGGTGCGAACGGTGTCGAACCGGGTGGAGCGGCGGAATCGCGGGGCGTGGGACCTGACGGGGGCCGTGGACGAACTCGGCCGTGTCGCCCTGACGCTCCTCGGGGGCTAGACCATGAATCTGTCCCTCGGCTTCTCGCCCTGCCCGAACGACTGCTTCATGTTCGATGCGATCGTGAATCGCCGGATCGACCTCGAAGGACTGTCGTTCACTCCGCATCTGGCTGATGTCGAAGCGCTGAATCGCGAGACGTTCGCTGGCACCGCGGATATCACCAAGCTCAGCTACCACGCGTATGCGTACTGCCGGAAGGACTATGTCCTGCTCGACGCCGGCAGCGCCCTTGGCCGCAACTGCGGCCCGCTGCTGATCTCGGCTCGGCCGATTGCCCCAGAAGAAGTGCGCGCGGGCCAGCTGCGCATCGCCATTCCCGGTGTCTACACGACCGCCAACTTCCTCCTCGGCCTCGCGTTTCCAGAAGCCACCGATCGCACGCCGCTGGTGTTCTCGGAGATCGAGGGAGCGCTGCTCGACGGACGGTTCGATGCGGGCCTGATCATTCACGAGAACCGATTCACCTACGAGGCGAAGGGGCTCCACAAGGTCGTCGACCTCGGCGAGTTCTGGGAGCAGGAGACCGGCACGCCGATTCCGCTCGGCGCCATCGCCGTGCGCCGATCGCTGCCAGACGCCGTGAAGCAGACGGTGAATCGGCTGGTCCGCCGCAGTGTCGAGTACGCCTTTGCGAATCGCGACGCCAGCCTGCCGTACGTGCGCGCCCACGCCCAGGAGATGGACGAAGCGGTCATGTACAAGCACATCGACCTCTACGTGAACCAGTTCTCGGTCGACCTCGGGGACGAAGGGGTGCGGGCGGTGACGACGCTGTTCGACAAGGCGGCCTCCGTGAACCTGGTGCCCGCATCGAACGAGCCGCTGTTCCTGCCCAGGTGACGCTGGATATGGTCAAGGCACGCGACCCGTACGCTCTCGCCCTGCTTGGCAGTGCCGTTGTCACAGGCGCCGCGTTCCTGCCCTGGTTTCACGTTGGCGACGTCGGCCTGCCTGGCATCCCCGATCCGGCTGGGTACTTCGTGGCCGCGATGGGGCTGACCGGAGTGGGGTTGTCGGTTGTGGGGCTTCGGCGCGGCCTGGATACGCGTCAGGGGCTGGTGCTCTCCGGACTCGCCGTGCTGACGACGCTGGCGGTGACGTGGCAGGTCGGCCCCGCAACCATTGCCAGCCGGGCGCAGGCGCGTGCCGAGGCCGTCTCGCTGGTCGATAACCTGACGGTGGAGCCGGTGCCGCCGGTTGGCGTGAGTGCCGGCCTCTTTGGCGGGATGGCGGGTGCCGTCGTGGTGGTCGCTGCCGGGCTGACCGCCCTGGGACGCCGAACCGAGCGCTGAGCCCGACCGCCCGTCGTCGTTGATGCCTGCCTGAAAACACGACGGGCGCCGCGGCCCCCCGGCCCACGGCGCCCCTCGTGGCCTTGCAACCCAGATCGACCTGTCTACTGCTCGCGATGACCGGCGGCGCCGCTGGCGCCGAGTGCCGAGGCCTGCGCGTTCTGCAACTGCGCGCCGAGTAACTGCGCGGCGGTCGAGTCGGCGAGAATCTGCCCCAGACCGGGGCTGGCGAGCGCACCCTGCAGGCCAGGCGAAGCCAGCGCCGCTGCGAAATCTTTGTTCGCCAGCGCCTGCGCGAGCGCCGGGTTGGCCAGCGCGGCCTGCAACTGCGGACTGGCGAGTGCCGCCGCGAAGTCCTTGTTCGCCAGCGCCTGCGCCAGCGCCGGATTCGCCAGCGCCGAGGCCAACTGGCTGTCGAGGCCGCTCACCTGCAGGCCCGTGCCGTTCGCTGCCGCATCGACCAGTGCCTTCTGCAGTTCTGGCGACGCCAGCGCCTGCGCCAGCGCCGGGTTGGCGAGGGCCGCCTGCACGTCGGCGTTGACCAGGGCCTGCGCGAGCGTGCTGTCAGCCAGGGCCGCTGCAATCTGGGCGTTGCCAAGCGCCGCCTGCACCTCTGGCGATGCCAGGGCCGCCACGGCCATCTTGTCGCGCGACAACTTCTCGAAGATGTCGGTCTGCATAAAGGACGCGAGCGCCGCGTTCTCGATGGTCACGTCGCTCTTCTTGATCTGCTCGGCGTTGTAGCGCTGAGCGGCGCCGATGGTGCCTTCCGTCCCGGTCGTCGTAGGGAAGCCGCCGCCGATATACGCGACCAGGAGGCCAGCGGCTGCGATACCGATCAGGCCGATGAGCACTTTCTTTGCCATGTCCGATCCCTCTCCGTTGCGGCGCGCCACTTGGCGCCGCCTGTTGTTCTGAACCGACTGATGCTTCGTGCGCCACATCACCTGAGCAACCAGCTCAGATGGTGGCTCGACCGTGCCCAGGAGGTTCAGGGCATCTGTCACGCGCGCATCTGCGACCGGGTCGGTATCCTGCGGCGCGTGGTCGTGGTGAATCATGTCTTTGCTGTTCATATACACGGCTCCGCCTGAAAAGTTGGTGCGCGGGAGCGCCTAGACGAGATTCTTGTCAGCGAGGAGAACGGCGAGACGTTGCCGGGCGGAGTAGAGGCGCGACTTCACGGTCTTCACCGGCACCCCGGTCGAGGCAGCAATCTCTTCGTACGACAACTCGGTAAAGTGCCGCAACAGCACCACTTCGCGCTGTTCTTCGCTGAGGTCGAGCAGCGCCGCCTGCACATGCGCCGCGCGTTGACCCTCTTCGAGGGCGTCGGCGGGGGTGCCGACTGCGATCAGGTCGAGCGGTAGCGGGGCCGACGGGCGCCGGCCGCGGAGGACGTTGAGGCACTCGTTCCTGAGGATCTGGTAGATCCAGCTGAAGAACTTCTGTCGCTGATCGAACGAGGCGAGGTTCTCGAACGCCTTCACGAAGGCGTTCTGGGTCGAGTCGAGCGCCTCATCGCGGTTCCCGAGCAGTCTCGTCGCCAGGTTGTAGAGAGGGCGCTGGTAGCGCTCGACCAACGGTTCGAAGGCAGAGGAATCGCCCGCAAGGCACCGCTGGACGAGGACGACGTCCTCATCGCTCGTATTCAGCACGGTTCAGCTGGGAAACGGCCCCTCGACGCCACGTGGCGTCAGCAGGCCCTTCACGAGGTTATCGCAATCACGGAGGAATGGCAGAGTTCCGTCCGCGAAAGGGTCGACTTTCCCCGACCGGCGTCGTTCTGTGACGGAATCGCGCGACCGTTCAGCGCGCCTGGACGGGGTGAAGGAAGGCGGCCAACCGCTCGGCGGCGAGCGTAACGCGCGGGCCCGGCACCACGAACTCATCGCCCGCAAGCAGCGCGATGCGTCCAGTTCGCACCGCCGGCAGCGACGGCAGCCCCGACCACACGCGGCGCTCGGCGGCGATGCGGGCGTCTGGCCACGGTTCGCCGTAGTGCAGTTCGAGGATCGCCTCCGGTGCGCGCGCCAGCACCATCTCGGTACTCATCGCGACTGCGGCCTGCTTCACATCCGCGAGGACGTCGGTGCCGCCGGCCAGTTCGAGCAGGTCGTGCAGGAAGCCGTAGCCGCCGCTCGCGTTGATCCCGCGCAGGCTGCCGCTCTCGCGGCCGAAGAGCAGGAGCGTGCGTGGACGCGGACGTCCAGCGACCCGCGCCTGCACGGCGCGCAGCCGCGCATCGATCCGTGCAGCCGATGCGTTCGCTGCCGGGGCCATGCCGATGCGCTCGCCCAGCGTCCGCACGGTCGCGGTGACGTCGGCGAGCCCCTTGATGGAGTAGCCCCACATCGGAATGTGGGCCCGTTCCAATTGCCGTCGCAGTTCCACCTGCGTGTCATAGACGATGACCAGGTCGGGACGCAGCGCGATGAGCTGTTCGATGTTCGGGTCGAGCAGCCCGCCAAGCCGCGGTAGTGTCGCCACCTCTGGGGGGAAGCGGTCGTAGCTACCGACACCCACCAGGCGGCCACCGGCGCCCATCTCGAACAGCATCTCGGTGGTCGCCGGCACGAGCGAGACGATGCGCTGTGGCGTCGAAACGGGGCCGCGCTGCGCCGACAACGGCGCGCGCGCCACCAGCCACGCCGCCACCGCCAGCACGACGATCAGCAGGACACGTTTCATGTGCGTCTGAAGAGTAGCCAGAGAAACACCGGGCCGCCGATCATCGCGGTGACGATACCGACAGGCAGTTCGAGGGGAGCGAACGCCGTGCGCGCCACCACGTCGCAGGCGATGAGCAACGTGGCGCCGAAGAGCGCCGAGCCCGGCAGCACCAGCCGGTGGTCGGCGCCAACCAGCAGGCGCACCAGGTGCGGAACGACGATGCCGATAAACGCCACGGGTCCGGCCAGCGACACGGCGGCGCCGGTGGCGAGCGACGCGCTGACCAGCGCCACCCGTTCCGTGCGCGCGACGTCCACACCGCGCGTGGCCGCCGACTCGGCACCGACGCTAATCAGGTCGAGCACCCGCGGCAGCGTCGCGATGCCGGCCCACGCGAATGCCATCGGCACCAGCGCAGCCACGAGCGGCGCATAGGCGGCGACGTCGAGCGACCCCATCATCCAGCGGACGTTGCGGAAGGTCTGCGTGAAGTCGGCCATGAACTGCACGAAGCCCATCACGGCTGACAGCAGCGCGGTGAGCGTCACGCCGCCAAGCAGCAGCACCATCGTCGACGTGCCGCGGCGGCGCACCACCGACAGTCCATAGACGACGAGCAGCGCGCCGACCGAGCCGGCGAAGCTGGCAAGCGGCACCGCCGAGAGGCCGAGCAGCGTGACGCCGGAGTCGAATGTGATGGCGAGCATCGCCCCGAGCGACGCCCCGGCCGACACACCGAGCGTGTCGGGTGACGCGAGCGGATTCCGGAGCAGGGCCTGGAAGACGACCCCGGCCAGTGCGAGGGCGCTGCCGACCAGCGCCGCCGCCAGCACGCGCGGCAACCGCGCGACGAAGAAGATCTGCGCGTCGATGTTGTCGGCGTAGGGAATTGATCGATCGAAGACGCGCGCCAGGCTGATGTGCGTGCTGCCGGCGAGCGGTGCGAGCAGGCAGGCCGCGACCAGCAGCGCGCCGAAGCCGGCCACTGTCCAGAGGAGGCGTGTGCGCACGGGCACCAGCAGACGTTCGGGCGACTGGAGATTAGCGGCCGGCGGCAAGAGGCACCACCGTGAGGTGACCGGCGCGCGGGTGCAGTTGAACGTCAGCCTCGACGTCGTACAGCGCCCGGATGTTGGCCGCGGTGAGCGTGTCGCTCGTCGGACCGTGGGCGATGACCTGCCCCTCTTTCAGCAGCACGACGCGCTGGCAGAGTGCCGCGGCGAGGTTCAGGTCGTGCGTCGACACCACCAGCGTCACGCCCTGTTCGGTATTGAGCGACCGCAGCACGGCGAGCACTTCGAGCTGATACTTCAGATCGAGCGCCGTCGTCGGCTCGTCGAGCAGCAGCAGTTCGGACGACTGGGCAAGTGCCGCGGCAATGACCACGCGCTGCTTTTCGCCGCCGCTGAGCGTGGCGAAGCGGCGATCCTCGAAGGCGGCGGTGCCGGTGGCGCGCAGGGCGGCGCGTGCGAGGGCGACGTCGGACGCGCCTTCGAGTTCGAAGGGACCGAGGTGCGGATAGCGACCCATCAGCACCATCTCGAGCACGCTGAAGTCGAAGGTCGAATGAGTGTCCTGCTGCACGATGGCGATGCGGCGCGCGAGGTCGCGCCGCGCCATCCGCGCAATCGGCTGTCCGTCGAGGCGCACGGTGCCGGCGTTCGGCGTCAGCACGCCCGACATCATGCGTAGCAGCGTGGTCTTGCCCGAGCCGTTCGGGCCGAGGAGCCCGACCACCGAACCCCGCGCCACCTCCAGGCAGACCTGCGTCAGCACAGGACGCGCGACGGCGCCCCGTTCGTACGCGAACGACAGGTGATCCACCTGGAGGAAGGCGGGGCTCATGCGACTAGAACGCGACGCGCACGCCGACGCGCACGGCGCGCGGCAAGGCGTCGTAGCCGAGCGGCTCCTGGTAATTGCGGTTGGTCAGGTTGTCGATGGCCAGTTGGCCGCTCACCTTCGACGTGACCCTGACCGACGCGCGGGCATCCCACGTGGTGCGGCCGGCATTCTCGAGAATCGACGGCTCGAGCGAGGAGAAGTCGCTGTCGACAAAGCGGCCGATCGCCGTGCCGATCACGTCGGCCGAGAGGCGCTGCCACGTCCAGGCGGCCTGGACGAAACCCGAGTGACGGGGGCGCCGGAACGCCCACTGTCCGACCGCGAACACCGGGCTGAACGCCGAGGTGCTCTCGACGATGGCCGAGTCGACGAAGGTGTAGCCGGCGCGCAGACGCACGGCGCTGACCGGCGCGAGTTCCGCGCCAAGTTCCGCGCCGCGGGCGCGCGTCAGGCCGATGTTGAAGTACTCGGAGTTGTAGCCGCCCGTCGAGCGCAGCCCGATGATGTTGCGGTAGCGGTTGTCGAACCAGGTGGCGTCCAGCTTGGCGCGGTCACCCGCGAGGCGCTGTTCGACGCCCACCTCGAGCGCGCGCGAGCGTTCGGGCTGCAGGTCGGGATTTCCCTTGAAGTAGGGCGACGTGCTGAAGGTCTGCAGCACCGTCGGTTCCTTGATGCCGAGGCCGGCGGCGGCGCGCAGACGGGTGCTGCCCACACGGCCGGTGCCGTCGTGCAGGACCAGCACCGCCGAGCCACGCGGCACGACCGCGGTGCCGAAGTTCTCGTTGCGTTCGACACGGGCGCCGACGGCGGTGGACAGGCGCCGCCACAGCATCTGGTGCTGCACGGCCGCGCCGACGTTGTCGCGCGACGCGTTCGTCGTGTCGCCGCTCATGCGGTTGTCGAGCCGCGCGCGTTCGCCGTTCCAGTCAGCGAGAACGGTGATGCGGTGGTCGCCGCCGCGGCCGCTGTTCGCCACGTGCCAGTCGCCCTGATAGCTGGCGTAGTGACGGCGCAGCGTGGTGCGGCTGTCGAAGGTGAAGTCGGACCACTCGAACGGCGAGACGCGTCCCCCGAACGACGGCGTGTAGGGCGCATCCTCGAGCAGGTTGGTGGACGCCTGGCGCGAGGCCGAGAGCGAGTACGTTGCCCGCTGGCGGAACGCGCGGCTCACCTGCTGATCGAACGTGACGCCGCCGACGACGTCGTGGTGTTCGTAGGACGCGTCGAGGTCGGGCCGGCCGTACGCCGTCTGCCCGGGCGTGCCGCTCGTGCCCAGTTCGGCCCGCATGACGCCGCGCAGCGTGGCGCGCGCGCCGAGCGTCGTCCCGACGTTCGCCGAGGCCGTGGTGTTGTCGAAGCCACTGTTCGGGACGCGGTTGTCGGTGGAGAAGCGGGCGGCGCCGACCGAGTAGTCGAGGCGTCCGGCTGCACCGGCCGCAGAGACCGAGGCGTGCGTCGTGCCGTAGCTGCCACCGTCGAGCTGTGCCGTGACCGACGGTGCGGTTGTCGCGCGCCCCGCACCGCGCACGGTGAAGAGTTGGACGACGCTCGACATCGCGTCCGAGCCGAACAGCGCCGAGTTGGCGCCGCGGACGATCTCGAGCCGCTCGACGTTCTCGGTCGTCAGCGTGTTGAAGTTGAAGGTGCCGCCCGGTTCGTTCACCGGGATGCCGTCGACCAGCACCGTGTTGTAGTTGCTCTCGCCACCGCGGACGAAGAGCCCGGTGACGCCGCCGGGACCGCCCGTCTGGATGATCGCCGCGCCGGGCGTGCTGCGCAGCAGGTCGCTGACGCGCGGCGACTGGCGTCGCGCGATGTCGTCGGCGGTGAAGGTGGTGGTGGCGACGCCGACCTGACCAGCGGGCACGCCGGTCCGTGTCGCGGTGACGATGACGGTTTCCTGGATCGGAGCGACGGCCAGCGCGACACGCAGGTCACCGGTGGCGCAGGGGATCGAGGCGGTCTTGAACCCGGTGAGCGACGCTTCGACGCGGCATCCGGCCACTGCGGTCAGGCTGAACCGGCCGGTGTCGTCGGTGAAGCCGTCCGCACCAGCAACGGCCACGGCAGTGGCGGCGTCCAAGCCGGGCAGCACGCGAACGCGAGCCCGCGGCAGCGGACGGCCGTCCTGGTCGACGACGGTGCCGCCTACGAGGTCTCGACCGTCGGCAGCGATGAGTGGGAGCGGCGTCGAGGCGGACGCCAGGCTGAAGAAGAAGACAGCAGTACGGAGACGGCGGGGCATAGCCCGTCCGCCGGGACGAAGAGATAGCATCACTGGTCCTTTCGGCGTCTCACGCGCCGAAAAAAGACGGCCCCCGGGTGGCAGGTTTCCTGACTTGCGGTTGAACGCGGCACTCCACGTCTTCCCAGGCGGCAGGAGCCGCCCAGTGACATCGTGCTGGAGTGTCGCTGGCCGCTTACAGTGGCGGGACCGTGTGGGAATTGCACCCACTTCGCGTGGCCGCCGGGGCGAGCGTCAAGTTAAGGCCTGACGATAACACAAGCGCACTGGGTTGCCTCGATGACGATTTTTTGCGTAACATACCCTGTTCGTTACGGGGCATTCCACAAGTCACGAGGAGAGCATGAGCAAGAGTTCGACCGTCACGGTCCGCGAGAAGCCCGTCGAGCATGTGGCTTCGGCGACTGTCGGCGGCCTCACCATTCACGGTGAGACCATCATCGTGGAGACCGACCAGCGCATCGAGCTCGTCGATCTCACGAACCGCGTCATGGAATTCGCGCGTCGCTTCGACATCCGTGAGGGGCTCATCTCCCTCTGGTCGATGCACACGACGTGTGCGCTGTTCATCAACGAATTCCAGACCGCCCTGCTCTCCGACATGAAGCGCTTCCTCGAAGAGATGGTCGCGCGTGACGCCGAGTGGATGCACAACGATCCGGATCACTCGGATTGCGATCGCGCCAACGCCGACTCGCACCTGCGTGCCCTCCTGCTCGGCCACAACCTCACGCTGCAGGTCAGCGGCGGCGAAGTGGTGCTGGGCCAGTGGCAGCGGATTCTCATGGCGGAGCTCGACGGCCCGCGTGCCCGCTCGCTGAGAATCCAGATCTTCGGCGTCAACAACAGCTAAATCGTGTCGACACGGCGGCGGAGTGGCGGTTCGCCGCTCCGCGCCGGTCGCTCCACTGATGCTTTCCCGCCTTCGCACCGCAGGCCTGGTTGATATCGCCGAGAAGCTCGACGCCGCTGTGCGTCTCGACTTCGAGGACGGCGTCCGTCTGTTCGACGCGCCGGACCTGCTCACCGTCGGCTGGCTCGCCAACCGCGAGCGCGAACGGCGCCACGCCGGACGTACCTACTACAACTACAACATCCGCCTCGAAGCGACGAACGTCTGCGTGGCGAGCTGCCTGTTCTGCTCGTTTGCGCGGCTGAAGCCGGGCGATGCCGGCGCCTACACCCTCACGCTCGAGGAAGTGTGGGCGAAGCTGGAGGCGCGCGCGCACCAGCCGCTCACCGAGGTGCACGTCGTCAACGGCCTGCATCCCGACCTGCCGTTTTCCTACTACACGGAGCTTTTGCGCGGCTTCAAGCGCATCCGTCCCGGCATCCACCTGAAGTGCTTCACGGCGGTGGAGATTGCCTTCTTTGCCGACCTGTACGGCAAGACCGATGAGCAGGTCCTGGTGGAGCTGAAGGAGGCCGGGCTCGACTCGTTGCCTGGCGGCGGCGCCGAGGTGTTCGCCACCCGCGTACGCACCAAGCTCGCGGCCGACAAGTGTGACGCCGACCGCTACCTCTCGATTCACCGCACGGCCCACGCGCTGGGGATGCGCACCAACGTCACGATGCTCTACGGACACATCGAGACGCACGAAGAGCGCGTCGATCACATGCTGCGCATCCGCCAACTGCAGGACGAGACCGGCGGCGTGCAGGCGTTCATCCCGCTGGCGTTCCACCCTGATAACAACCAGATGCGCAAGCTGCCGGCGCCGACCGCCACCGACTCGCTGCGCGTGCATGCGGTCGGACGGCTGATGCTCGACAACGTCCCGCACATCAAGGCCTACTGGATTGCGACGGGTGTCGACGTGGCGCAGACGGCGTTGTGGTTCGGCGTGGACGATCTCGACGGCACGGTGCAGGAAGAAACCATCTACCACATGGCCGGGTCGAAGACGCCCACTGCCATGACGCCCCGCCAGCTCGAGCGACTCATCGTCGCCGCCGGCCGCGAACCGCTCGAACGCGACACGCTCTACAACGTCATCCGTTCAGCCGCCGTCGCCAGCTGACGTCGTGTCCACCTTCAGGTGGACCCAGGTCCCTTCACGGTCCGGCTGAAGCCGGACACTACGCCTGCGGCACCATTCAATCCGCAATTTGCAATTTCCGATCTGCAATACTGACAACGTGACCCTCATCCCCCTCCTCACCGACTACGAGAAGAGCCACCTCACCGAGCGGCAACCGCTGCCGGAGCGGTACGTCGGCCTTGGAGACGAGGAGATGGATCGCCGCATCGCCGCGGCCAAATCCGCGCTCGGATCGCGGCTGGTGATCCTCGGTCATCACTATCAGCGCGACGAGGTCATTCGCTTCGCCGACTACGTCGGCGATTCGTACAAGCTGTCGCAGCGGGTGGCGACGCATCCCGACGCCGAGTTCATCGTGTTCTGCGGCGTGCACTTCATGGCCGAGAGCGCCGACGTGCTGAGCGCACCGCACCAGCAGGTGATGCTTCCCGACCTCGCCGCCGGTTGCTCGATGGCCGACATGGCCGAACCCGAGCAACTCGAGACGTGCTGGGACGAACTGCGGGAGATGCTCGGAGGTCGGGACGGCCTGGACGGCGATGCGGGCGTAGTGTCCGGCTTTAGCCGGACCTCGGTTATTCCCGTCACGTACATCAACTCCTCGGCGGCCATCAAGGCGTTCGTCGGTGAACACGGGGGCGTCGTCTGCACTTCGTCGAACGCCGCCGCCACGCTGACGTGGGCCTGGGAGCGCGGCGAGAAGATCGTCTTTCTGCCCGACCAGCACCTGGGGCGCAACACGGCCTACAAGATGGGCGTGCCGCTCGACCAGATGGTGGTGTGGGATCCGAACGAGCCCTGGGGTGGTCTTACTCCGGAGGCGGTGCGCGCCGCGCGCATCATCCTGTGGCAGGGGCACTGTTCGGTGCATGTCCGCTTCACGGTTCGGCAGATCGAGCAGTTGCGGGTACAGCACCCTGGCCTCCGCGTCATCGTCCACCCCGAGGTGCCGTGGGACGTGGTGCAGGCGGCCGACGATGCCGGGTCGACGGAATACATCATCGGGCAGGTGAAGGGCAGCCCTCCCGGTTCGGTGTGGGCGGTGGGCACCGAGGTGCACCTCGTGAACCGGCTCGCCCACGAGGTGGCGCCGGATCGCATCGTGCACTCTCTCGACCAGTTCGGCTGTCTCTGCTCGACGATGTTCCGCGTCTCACCGAACCATCTACTCTGGCTGCTCGAGGGGTTGCTCGCCGGTGAGGTCCACAACCGCATCGTGGTGCCCGACTCGCAGAAGCACTGGAACAAGGTGGCGCTCGACCGGATGCTGAGCATCAGCTGAGTGCCACATACGACGCATGTCTGGTTACCATTTCGTTTTCGCCTGAGACCCGTTTAGGAGGATCGCCCGATGGCTCATTCACTTCCGCCGCTCCCGTATGCCTTCAACGCCCTCGAGCCGCACATTGATGCGCGCACGATGGAAATTCACCACGGCAAGCACCACCAGGCTTACGTGACCAACCTCAATGCCGCGCTCGACAAGCACCCCGAGCTGCATGCGCAGTCGATCGAGGAGCTGCTGAAGGGCATCGCCTCGGTGCCAGACGACATCCGTCAGGCCGTCATCAACAACGGCGGCGGTCACCTGAACCACTCGATGTTCTGGGAGATCATGGCGCCGAACGCCGGCGGCGCGCCGACCGGCGCCATCGCCGACGCCATTACCAGCTCGTTCGGCGGGTTCGACACGCTGAAGGACGAAGTGAAGAAGGCGGCGATTGGCCGCTTCGGCAGCGGCTGGGCGTGGGTCATCGACAACGGCGGCACGCTGGTGGTCGAGAGCACGGCCAATCAGGACAGCCCGCTGATGAGCGGCAAGAAGGTCGTGTTCGGCATCGACGTGTGGGAACACGCCTATTACCTGCACTACCAGAACCGCCGCCCCGACTACATCGGCGCCTGGTGGAACGTCATCAACTGGGCCGAGATCAACAAGCGACTGGGCTAGACCCGGGCGCTTGGCGGGTGTCGTGTCCGCCTTCAGGCGGACCGTTGGATGGTCCGGCTGAAGCCGGACACTACGTACGACTTCCGGCGGCCGCGCAGACGAAGTAGACTTGAATGGTTGTGGACTGCACTGCGGTCCGGACCCTGTGCAATGCCAGACTGCGAACCGCGTCAGGACCGGAAGGTAGCAGCGCTCAGCAGACCCTGCCATGTGCCGCAGGTCATCCGGGCCGCAGTCCAGTCCACAACCCTCTTCCCACCAGCAGTCCGCAATCAGCAATTCGCATTTAACGATTAGCATTTCCCTGATGTCTCACCAGGTCATCGCGCGAAAGTGGCGGCCGCAGCGTTTCGACGATGTCGTCGGACAGCAGGCGGTGACGCGCACGCTCCGCAACGCCATCTCGAACAACCGGCTCGTGGCGCAAGCGTTCGTCTTCGCCGGGCCGCGCGGTGTCGGCAAGACCACCACGGCTCGCATCCTGGCCAAGGCGCTGAACTGCGAGCGTAGCGACGGCCCGACGCCGGAGCCGTGCGGGGAATGCGATGCCTGCCGCGAGATTGCGGACGGCCGCGACATCGACGTCCTCGAGATCGACGCCGCGACGCACACGGGCGTCGACAACATCCGCGAGGTCATCATCGAGGGCCTCTCGATCATGCCGGTGCGCGATCGCAAGAAGGTCTTCATCATCGACGAAGTGCACCAGCTCTCGTCCTCGTCCTTCAACGCGCTGTTGAAGTCGGTGGAGGAGCCACCCGCACACGTCGTCTTCATGATGGCGACGACGGAACTCGACAAGATCCCGGAAACCATCCTGTCGCGCTCGCAGGTCTACGAGTTCCGGATGATCAGCACCAAGGCGATCGCCGAACAGCTCCAGAAGATCACCGACGCCGAAGGCATCACCGTCACCAGCGAGGCGCTCCAGTTGATTGCGCGCGATGCCGACGGCAGCATGCGCGACGCGCAGAGCAAGCTCGATCAGGTGATTGCGTTCACCGGCAACACCATCACCACGGAAGACGTCGGCACGGTGCTCGGCCTGGTTGGCCGCGACCTGCTCTTCGGCACGCTGCAGGCAGTGGCCGAGGAAGATGCGGTGCAGGCGTTCGTGCTGGCCGGCCGCGCCGTCGAAATGGGCTACGACCTGCGGCTCGTCTGCCGCGAGTTGGCCCGCGTCGTGCGCGACCTGCTGGTGCTGTCGGTTGACCCCTCCCGCGCGAGCGACCCCGAGATTGCCGGCGAGGGTGAACGCGAGCGTCTGCTCGAACTCGCCGGGTGCTTCTCGCGCGAGGATCTGCTCCGCTCGTTCGACCTGCTCACGCGCGCCGAGAACGACATCCGCACGGCTGCGCAGCCGCGCTACCACCTCGAGATGGCGCTGCTGCGCTGGATCCATCAGCGCAAGCTGGTCCCTATCGAAGAACTACTGCAGCAGGCCGGTTCCGGTCAGCCCGTGTCGCGGCCCTCGATCGCCGCGCCTGTGCGTCAGGCGCCGACGCCCGCGCCATCGCGCGTCGTGCCACCCGCACCCGCACGTCCGTCGATCGGGGCGGTGAGCGGCCGGGCGGAAAGCACGCCACTGCGCCCGCAGGCGCCAGCGGCGCGCGTGGCCGCACCCGACGAACTGACGCCACTGCCAGGCGCCGGCGGCCTCGGCGGTTTGGCGCTGAAAGATGCCGTGCTGAACGAGGCGCGCGCGTCGCACAAGATGCTCTACAACACCCTGCTGGTGCAGGCGCAGAAGATGGAAGTGCTCGGCGATCGCCTGGTGCTCACCTTCGCCGCGTCGTTCAACTACCGGGTGCCGTTCGAGAAATACAAGGGGACCATCGCCAGCCTCGCGTCGAAGCTGGCCGGCCGCAACATCGGTCTCGACGTGGATGCCACCGGTGCGGACGCGCCGGCGGAGGAGCCGGCGCAGGGGCGCGGGCGGCCACCGGTCGACGCTGGCAAGCAGGCCGCCTTGAAGGAGCAGGCGCTCGCCGACACCGGCGTGCAGGCGCTGCTCGAGGTGTTCCCAGCGGAGATCCGCGACGTCGAGGAAATGTAGGGGGAGATGATGAACGTCCAGCAGATGCAGCAGATGATGAAGCAAGCCCAGCAAATGCAGGAGCGCCTGCAGCAGCAGATGGGTGAGATCCGCGTCGAGGGTGGTGCTGGCGGCGGCATGATTACGGTGGTGATGAACGGCGCCAAGCAGGTGCAGTCCATCACGATCGACCCCGAAGTCGTCTCGAAGGACGACGTCGAGATGCTGCAGGACCTGATCGTGGCGGCCATCAACGACGCGCAGCGCAAGGCTGACGACGAGATGAAGCAGAAGACCGCCGGCATGCTGCCGCCCGGCTTCAACTTCTAACGAGACATGTCTTTCCCCGAGCCACTCACGCGCCTCATCGAGGAACTGCAGCGCCTGCCAGGCGTCGGCCCCAAGAGCGCGCAGCGTCTCGCTTTCCACATGCTGAAGGCGCCGCGTGAGCATGCCGACCGGCTGGCCACGGCGATCCGCAATCTGAAGGAACGGGTCACCTACTGTTCCACGTGCAGCAACATCACCGATGTCGATCCGTGTCAGTACTGCAGCAATCCCGAGCGCGATCATCACGTCATCTGCGTCGTCGAGGAACCGCAGAACGTATCGGGCATTGAGAAGACCGGCGACTTCCGCGGGGTCTATCACGTCCTGATGGGCGCCATCTCGCCGCTACAGGGCATCGGTCCCGACGAGCTGACGATCAAGGGACTGCTGGCCCGCATCGCCGGCGGCGACGTCACCGAGGTCATCCTCGCCACCAACCCCAATGTGGAAGGCGAGACCACGGCGCTCTACCTGGCGCGTCTGCTGAAGCCGTTTGGCATGAAGGTGACACGCATCGCCGTCGGCGTGCCGGTCGGCAGCGACCTCGAGTACGCCGACCAGTGGACCATGCACAAGTCGCTCGAAGGCCGGCGCGAGGTCTGAGGTGATGCTGCCGCACGGATACGAGCAGCCCGCGGCCATCCTGCTCCTGCTGGGAGGAGTGCTGGCCTGCTTCGCCGGTCATCGCCTCTTTCGCATCGTCCTCGGTATCTACGGCTTCATCATCGGTGCGATGGTGGCGAGCTCCATCGTCGGCGTCAACAGTCCCACGGGCATGCTGGTGGCCGCCGGCCTCGGTGGTCTGCTCGGATCCGTGGTGATGGTGTTCGCCTGGTTCGTCGGCGTGTCGCTGGTGGGCGCCGGCATCGGCGTCCTCCTTGCCCACCTGACCTGGACGCAGGTCGCCTCGGGCGAGCCGCCTGCGATGGCGATCATTGCCGTCGCGGTGGCCGGGGCCATCGGTGCGATGTTCATCCAGAAGTACGTCATCGTCGTGGGCACGGCGTTCGCCGGTGCCTGGACGATCCTGCTGTCGGCGTCGAGCTGGATGGCACAGGCGGAACCCGGACTCACCCGCGGTGTGTCGGACACCGAGGTGTGGATCTTCTATCCGACCACCGCGTCAGGGCCGCGCTGGATGCCGATTGCCTGGGTCGGCCTCGGCCTGCTCGGTGCAGCGATGCAGCTGTCGATGACACGCGGCAAGAAGAAGCGCTGACGCAATCTGCAATCTGATATCTACAATCTGCAATTCTTTGGAGGAGCGCATGGCAACGTTTGAACGGCACGTCGATGTGAAGTGGCAGGGCGGTTTGATGGACGGCAAGGGCGAGGCAAAGGCGGGAACTGGCGCGTTCACGCTGCCGGTCACCTTCCCGTCGCGTATCCAGGATCCGGAAGGGCGCACGAGCCCCGAGGAATTGATGGCGGCGGCGCATGCCGCGTGCTACGCGATGGCACTGAACGCCACGCTGGGTGCGAAGCATGCGGCGGCCGAGCGGACCGACGTGACGGCGACGATCTCCGCCGACCTCGGTACCGGCATCAAGATTCACAGTTCGCACCTCGCCGTCACGGTGTACGGCCTGACGGGGCTCGACGCGTCGCAGTTCGCAGCGGTGGCCGCCGAGGCCGAGCAGGCCTGCCCGGTCAGCAACGCCTACCGCGGTTCGATGACGATCACGCTCGACGCAAAGGTCGGCTGACGCCGTGCTGCTGCCGCGGGAACACGGAGCGTACGGCCAGTTCCTGTTCCCTCTGCAGTCCGCCCTGCTGATTGGACGGCCGGCGCTGGGCGCCTACCTGCTCGGTGCGGCCGCCGTCGCGGCGTTCCTCGCGCACGAATCGCTGCTGGTGGTGCTGGGGCCGCGGGGCGCCAGGGCTCTTCACGAGCAGGGCGGCGACGCCCGCCGGTCGCTGGCGCTGCTCGTGGGCGCCGCCGTGGTGAAGCACCGTGAGCGCAGCACCATTGGCGAAATACTGGCGGCGGTGGCGCTGGCGTCGGTGTCCCTTCCTGTGGCGCTCGCCGGTCATGCCACGCGCACCGATGCCCTCACGCTTTTCGCCGTGTTCGCGGCGGTGTTCGTCACGGCCACGATCGCGGTTCGTGCGGTGATCGGCCGCGTCACGAAAGCCGGCGGTCCGCCGCCGCTCGTGGCGGGTGGGCTGGCGTTGCTGGTGGTGGTCGGTCTCTGGGCCGTGGTGCTGCTGGTGGCTGCCGCGGTGCCGACCGTCATCGCGGCGATGATTTTTCGTCTGATCTGAGCCGGAAGCATTGACGGTGCACCCGTCGATTGGCTAACATTGCTCGTCTGGCGCGGAGTTAACAAGCCGCACCGGGTACGTCCCATCTCGCATATTCCTCGGTAGCTCAACGGCAGAGCATCCGGCTGTTAACCGGAGGGTTGCTGGTTCGAATCCAGCCCGAGGAGCCATTCCCCTCAACAACTTACGGCGATCATGAAATCCTGGTGGTGTGAACTGTGGGGAATTTTGTGGGGGGTGGCCCGCAGAAATCGATCCTGCGAGCCACTTTCGATGAGGTCGGACCTAGTGAACGGCCGTCTCGCCGGCATCGCTCGCGGACGGTTCAGCCTGAGGCGGCTTGGATCGGCTGGACTTCTTCTTTGACGCCGGCTTGCGATTCCTCTTCGGCGGTTTCGGCTTCGGTGGATCCAACAGCGCCATCGCTTGACGATAGCCGACATTAGAGGCCTCTCGACAGTGGTGTCCGCCGCGGAGGTGCACCGATGCCCGGCGTTCGGACACCCCGCCGCCCGCGCCACAGCGTGTTCTCGGTGACCAACAAGCTGGAGACCGAAGCGGAGGCTCGTGACCGACTCGAGAAGATGTGACGCGTTTCAGGTTGCGCTGAAGGGTGGAGTGTCGGTGACGGCGTCGGTGACAGCACTGCACTACACGTCCGGCGCCCCACGTGTCGGTGCCACATTGATCGTGGCCCACGGCGCGGGTGCCGGACAGCGCAGCCCCTTCATGATCGCGTTTGCCGAGGCGATGGCGGACCTCGGCTTCGATGTGGTGACGTTCAACTTTCCCTATGCAGAACAGAAGCGACGACTACCCGACCGGGCACCGGTGCTCGAGGCCTGCTACGCCTCGGTGATTCACGAGACGCTGCTGCGTGTGCCGTCTGCCAGGCAGCACCTGTTCATTGGCGGCAAGTCGATGGGCGGCCGCATGGCGACACAACTCGCGGCGGCGGACGGCAGTCTGCCAATCGCCGGCCTCGTGCTGCTGGGATATCCGTTCCATCCGCCGGGCAAACCGAAAAAGCGTCGGGATGCACACCTGCCGTCCGTTCGTCGTCCGATGCTGGTGGTGCAAGGCAGTCGCGACACCTTCGGCACGCCAGACGAACTGCGGCCTGTACTCGCTGCCCTGTCTCCTGCCGCCACGTTGCATGTGATTGACGGCGGCGACCACTCGTTCAAGGTGTCTCGGTCGGGCGCCGCGGGTCAGGCGGCCATCGACACGAGCATTAGGCGCACGGTGGCCGAGTGGATGACGGAACTCATGCGCACACGCCTCTTTATTGATGAGCTTGCTAAGTCTGCAAGTGCGTCATCCGGTCCTCCCGGGTCCTAGTCTGATCTGCCGATCTTGGCAGAGTTTCCCGTTTGGCCTGCTCATGATTGACACCGTTGAGCTATACTACCCGCTACCTCTTTTTTCGACTCTGCGGAGAGCAGATTATGCAGAGCACCAGCGAGGCTCGCGCCTCAGGTCCATCGAGTGTGTCCAGGCAGGCTCGCCTGACTCATTTGCCAGGCCTCTTGCCGGCCAAAACTCCCAGGCAATCGGAACGCGGCAGCATTCTGATCCTTTCGGCGTTCAGCATGGTCATCCTGCTGGGTCTCACGGCCCTCGCTGTGGATGCCGCGTTCTTCCTCGACAAGCGCGGCAGCATGAGCGCTGCGGCAGATGCCGCGGCGATGGCGGGCGCGCAAGAGCTGAAGCGCAACGCATCGCTGACTGCGGCGCAGCTCGCGAATTTCGCGAAGCACGAAGCAGCCGCCAACGGGTTCGTGGACGGCACCAACGGTGTCGTGGTCGACGCGCACAACCGGCCGCTGACCGGTCCGTTTGCGAACAATCCAAAGTACGTTGAAGTGATCATCACGCAGCCGCTTTCGACCTTCTTCGCGACGATCCTGGGCTCGAACAGTGTCAGCGTGCGGGAACGCGCCGTGGCGGGTCCCGAAGACTCGTCGGGGTGTATCTACGCGTTGAACACGGGCGACGCGAAGTACCCGATCGAGCTGGAAATCGGCGACGGTAAGAACGCGACGGTCATCAACGTACCGAAGTGCAGCATCGTCACCAACGGCAACCTGACGGTAAACACCGGAGCTGCTGTCACGGCGCTCAACGTGGCCGTCACAGCGGCGTCGGGCAGCATTTCCGGCACGGTGACTCCGACGCCGAACTACAGCGTGCCGGCATCGCTCGACCCCCTCCTTGGCATGAATCAAGCGTCGTTGTTCCCGGTCGGGGCGTGCAGTTGGAGCGGCACACGTAATTTGAACGGGACAGTCACGGCGATCAGCGGAAACGCAGATTTCCTGAACGGAGTGCCTCCCGGATACGCGGGTAAGACCGGCACGGACACGACGCTCGTCTACACGCTGAATCCGGGTAGTGTCTTCTGTGGGAATGGTGGCACCGAGGCAATAACAGCCACGCTGACGAACGACCCCAATTTCAGGGTCGTGTTCAATCCAGGCGTCTACACCATCGTTGGTGGCGGCATCAATTGGAAGCACGACTACGTCAGTGGCACCGGCGTCACCTTCTACTTCACCGCTGGGGCTGGACACGCGTACAAATCGTGTGGTCAAAAGGTTATCGATACCGACGCACCACTGACGCTCAACCTGACGGCTCCGACCAGCGGGACGTACGAGGGGTTGCTGTTCATCCAGGACAGAAAACAGGGCACGGCACTGGGCAACCCCGCGATCCCTTGCGATGCGAACCCAATCATCGCCAATATCGTTCCGGCAGACATGACGTTGGACGGTGTGGTTTATTTCCCGAACCACCACATCATCTACGGGGCGACGACGACGGCGACCGGTACGTATTCGATTTTGATTGGCGGCACTATCGAAGTGGCGAAGAAGGCGACGTTCAACAGTAACTTCGCCGGCCTGGCGACTGGTTCACCCATCAAGAAGACAGGGCTCGGCGAATGATTCGGCGCGCCGCAACAGACGCCAGAGGCGCAGCCTTTGTCGAACTGGTGGTCGTGCTGCCAGTGATCATCCTTCTGCTGGTCGGCAGCACGGACTTCGCTCGTGTGTTCTACTTCAGCATGGCGGTCCAGAACGCAGCGCTCGCGGGAGCGCAGTACGGTGGCGCCAACATCGCCAACAGCGGCGACACCACAGGCATGCGAAACCGCGCCGTGGCGGCGGGCGTCGACATCGGCGTCGTCCTTGCTGACGTGACTGCTGCCCAAGAGTGCTCCTGCGCACCAGATCTGCCCGGCTCAGCTGCTTACAGCCTCGCCACCTTTACCTGCAGCGTGCCCACGGTGTGCACGGCCGGCAATCATCTCAGCACCCGTGTCCAAGTCACCGTCACAAAGACGTTCACGACCCTCACAGCGTATCCGGGCGTGCCGTCGTCAATTCCAATCTCACGCACAGTATGGATGCGAGCGCAGTGAGCCAGATGGAGCGGTCCGCCACACGCCGTCCACGCGAACGAGGTCGCCGCAGCGCTCGGGGCGAGACCTTGATCGAGTTCGCTCTGGCGTCGACGCTGTTCTTCGGCACGATATTCGGCATCATCAGCTTTTCGATTGCGGTGTTCCAGTACAACACGGTCGCCAATCTCGCCAGAGAAGGCGCTCGCTACGCCGCGGTTCACGGCTCGTACTCCGGATCGATGGCCACGAGCGGAACGGTGCAGACCTACCTGCGAACGCGAAGCTACGGGCTGCAAGTCAACGCGGTGATCACCTGCGGTACTCCTAGTGGGTCCCTAGGCGCCTGCCAGTGTTCCGCCGGCGTCTGCTCCAACGACCCGGGCAACGTCGTCCAGGTGCGGGTGACGCAGTCGTTCACGCCGTTCACCTCGTTCATTCCAGCCACTGCCATCAACCTGGGCAGCACCTCGCAGATGATCATCGCGCGATAGAACGATTCCGGTTTCGTGTCGCGTCGTCCTTGGTACTTCGTTCTTCGTGCTTGGTCCAGAGGACCAGGGACAAAGATCCAAGGACGAAGGACCGCGCGCGATGTCGATTCACAGAGCGCGCTACGTCCCGCAGAACGTGCGGTACCGCGGCGCACCTTCCTCTTGCGGACGACTGAAGACGATAGCCGACATTAGAGGCCTCTCGACAGTGGTGTCCGCCGCGGAGGTGCACCGATGCCCGGCGTTCGGACACCCCGCCGCCCGCGCCACAGCGCAGATTGGCCCATGACGCGCCGATTATGACCCGCGCCAACGCCGTGTCAAGCGTGACGCGTTTCGGGTCACGCGTCGCGCGGCGTCACGGGGCACACCTTCGGCGCGCCGACGCGCGGGGCCTCGCTCAGGAACAGGGGGCGAACATTGAGGGGTCGTCGTCCCAACCGGTCTGGTCGGGCGTGCTCGCGGGGAACGG
>Ga0114974_10000495_pt1 | contig 32793 bp, 20 predicted proteins | sample S_130206_EF_Meta_FD_87318 | JGI IMG/M metagenome (GOLD analysis project Ga0114974, IMG submission 87318) | Freshwater microbial communities from Lake Simoncouche, Canada to study carbon cycling - S_130206_EF_MetaG | ecosystem: Environmental > Aquatic > Freshwater > Lake | place: Lake... | reverse complement strand
TGGTTGTTTGTCTGGCTGACCTTTTTGGGCGGCATCGTCGCGTTGCACGAACGTGCTCACCTGGGCACGGATATTCTGGTGTCGCGCTTGTCGGTGAGCGGTAAAAAAATCTGCCTCGGCCTGGGTCATCTGCTGATGCTGTTTGTATGTTGGCTGTTGTTCAAAGGTTCGCTGGACCAAGTCAAGATCAACTGGGATGCCAGCAGCGCCGCCATGGAAGTGTCAATGGGTCTGTTTTATGCCTGCGGTCTGGTGTTTGCCGTCTCGGGCGCGGTGATTTTGCTGATGGACTTCTGGCGCTTGATTACCGGCCAGATGAGCAGCGAACAGCTGGTGGGCATTCGCGAAAGCGAAGATCAGCCGCACAACAAAACACATTCGGCCTAAGCACTACCCCGAGAATCATCATGACCATTGCAATCTTTCTGGGTTCGTTGCTGGGCGCTATGGCGCTGGGCATTCCAATCGCCTTCTCATTGCTGTTGTGTGGCGCCGCCTTGATGTGGCACTTGAACATGTTTGATCCGCAGATCCTGGCGCAAAACGTCATCAATGGGGCAGACAGCTTTCCACTGCTGGCGGTTCCGTTTTTCATGCTCGCCGGTGAGGTGATGAACGCCGGTGGTTTGTCGCGGCGTATTGTCAACTTTGCACTGACGCTGGTCGGGCACATCAAGGGCGGCCTAGGCTACGTTGCGATTGTGGCGGCCGTCATGATGGCTGCGCTGTCGGGCTCGGCTGTGGCCGATGCGGCGGCCTTGTCCGCCCTGCTGCTGCCCATGATGGTGGCGGCCGGCCATGACAAAGCGCGCTCCGCCGGACTGCTGGCTTCGGCCAGCATCATCGCCCCCATCATTCCGCCGAGCATCGGGTTTGTAATTTTTGGCGTGGCTGCCAACGTGTCTATCTCAAAGCTCTTCATGGCCGGCATTGTGCCCGGCATCATGCTGGCTGGCGCCTTGTGGCTGACATGGTGGTGGGTCGCACGCAAAGAGCAGGTGGCTGTGCCGCCGCGGAAGTCGGCGACAGAAGTAATGGCTGCATTCAAAGACGCCACTTTTGCGCTTGTCATGCCGGTGATTGTGGTGGTGGGCTTGAAGTTCGGCGTCTTCACGCCCACTGAAGCGGCCGTGGTTGCTGCCGTCTACGCAATTCTTGTTTCGACGCTGATCTACCGTGAGCTCAAGTTCAGTGATTTGTACGGCTTGTTTTTAGCAGCCTCCAAGACCACCGCCGTGATCATGTTTCTGGTGGCCGCTGCCATGGTGTCGGCCTGGCTGATCACGGTGGCGCAGTTGCCAGCCGAGGTCGTGCAGTTGCTGCAACCGCTTCTGGACAGCCCGCGGCTCTTGATGTTTGCCATCATGGTGCTGGTCATTTTGGTGGGCACCGCCATGGACATGACGCCCACAATTTTAATTCTCACGCCCGTTCTGATGCCCCTGGTCAAGGCGGCAGGCATTGACCCTGTGTATTTCGGTGTGCTTTTCATCATTAACAATGCCATTGGCCTGATCACCCCGCCGGTGGGCACTGTGCTCAACACCGTTGCCGGCGTCGGCAAGGTCAGCATGGACGATGTGACCCGCGGGGTGATGCCATTCATGCTGGCACAATTCACCCTGATGTTTTTGATGGTGCTGTTCCCCCAGCTTGTCATGGTGCCAGCGCGCTGGTTTTACTAAACAGTTTTTTTACTTTGCAGGGCGTGTTTTGTACGCAATGTCCTGCAACTTTTTTTATACGCGTACTTTGAAACATTTCCAGGAGACAACATGAAACGTATGATGATCAAAACTCTGGTGGCCGCTGCCGCTCTCGCCGCTTTTGGCTTGGCATCTGCCCAAGATGTGCGCGAGCACACCATCAAGTTTGCCACGCAAAACCCCAAGGGTCATCCGATCATGGTTGGCATGGAAAAATTTGCTGAGATCGTCACAGCCAAGTCAGCCGGTAAGATCAAGGTCAACTTGTTTCCAGCCGGCGTGCTGGGCGGTGACGCACCCAACGTGTCAGCTCTGCAAGGCGGCACCATTGAAATGGTTTCCTTGAACTCGGGTATCTTGGCCAGCCAGGTCAAGGAATTCGCGCTGTATGACTTCCCCTTCTTGTTCGCCAATGCCAAAGAAGCCGACGCTGTAGTGGACGGCCCCTTCGGCAAGAAGATGCACGACAAGCTGCAGGAAAAAGGCATTGTGGGCTTGGCCTACTGGGAGCTTGGCTTTCGCAACATGACCAACTCCAAGCGCGCTATCACCAAGGTGGAAGACCTGGCCGGCCTGAAGATTCGTGTCATCCCTAACCCGATCAACCTGGACTGGGTCAAGGCACTGGACGCCAACCCGACACCGATGGCGTTTGGCGAGGTCTACGGCGCGATGGAATCCAAAGCCATTGACGGTCAGGAAAACCCGCTCAACGTGATTCTGGCCAACAAATTTGCAGAAGTGCAAAAGCACCTGACGCTGACCAACCACGTGTACAACCCCCAATCGGTCATCATGAGCAAAAAGTTCTGGGACGGTCTGAACGCAGCTGAGAAAAAAATCATCAGCGATGCCGCTACCGAAGCAACCCAGACACAGCGCAAAGTGGCGCGTGATGCTGCCAGCGGCAACCTCGAAGATCTGAAGAAAGCCGGCATGCAGGTCACCGAATTGCCCGCCGCTGAAATGGCGAAACTGCGCGACAAGATGAAGCCTGTCATTGCCAAGTACTCTGCCAACGTGGGCGAAGCCACCGTCAATGAAATGATGGCTGAACTCGCCAAGCAGCGCAGGTAAAGCATTCGGGTCCAGCACGCCCATTTCGGGTAGGCTGGGCCCCTTGCATTCACCATGACCCCAACGCGTATCGCCATTGTTGGCGCAGGCTATATCGGCCAGGCCCACATGGCTGTGGCCCAGGCCAGCGCGAGCGTCGTGTTGTCGGCGATTGTCGATCCCTCGCCGGCTGCCGCAGATGTTGCGGCTCAGGCCGGCGTTCCCCTTTACCAGAGCCTTGAAGAATTACTGGCCAGAGACAGACCCGATGGTCTGGTTCTGGCAACACCGAATCCCTTGCATGTGCCGCAGGCGCTGCAATGCATCACGGCCAAGCTGCCGATCCTGCTTGAAAAACCGATCGCCACCACCGTTGCCAAAGGTGCGCAACTGGTGCAGCGAGTCAAAGAAACCGGCGCCCGTGTGCTGATAGGCCACCACCGCGCGCACAGCCCCATCATGGCCAAGGCGTCTGAGGTGATCGCCTCCGGCAAACTCGGCCAGTTGGTGGCCGTGATGGGTAGCGCGACCTTTCTCAAGCCCGACCACTATTTTTCTGATGCACCCTGGCGCCGCGAGGCCGGAGCCGGCCCGATCTTGCTGAACATGATTCACGAGGTACACAACCTGCGCATGTTGTGCGGCGACATTGTGGCTGTGCAGGCGTTTGCCTCGCATGCCACGCGTGGCTTTCCGGTAGAAGATACGGTGGCCATCAACCTGCGCTTTGCCAGCGGTGTCCTTGGTACGTTTTTGTTGTCTGACACCGCGGCCAGTGCGCGCAGCTGGGAACAGACCAGCCGCGAAAATAAGGCCTACGCGAGCTATGACGACGAAGACTGCTACGTCATCACCGGCACCAACGGCAGCCTGTCGGTGCCGACCATGCGACTGAAAACTTACCCGCGGCCGCAAGACCGTTCATGGTGGAAAGAATTTGAAGTCGATGTGGTCGACATGGTGCGTGACGATCCGCTCAAACACCAGATGGAACACTTCGGCTGCGTTGTGCGGGGCGAGGCCGAGCCGCTGGTAAGTGCGCAAGATGGTTTGCTGAACCTGCGCATCACCGAAGCCATTGCCGAAGCTGCCCGTAGCGGTCAGACAGTTAACCTCGCCGGTACCCGGACGGATACCAGCCACGACATTCGCGATGTCTTGGCCTTGGGTGACGCGGTGCCCGCCGCCAAATCCGCCAAATCCTTTCAGTAAATCGCCATCACCTTTATTGCATCTTCATGCTCATCAACGGCCACACCGAAGTCATTGCCCACATTGGATTTCCGACACATGCCTTTAAGGCGCCGCTGATCTACAACCCCTACTTTGAAAAGCAGGGGATCAATGCACTGGTGGTGCCCATGGGTTGCAAGGCAGAGGACTATCCTGTCTTCCTGCGTGCCATCTTCAGCTTGAGCAATATTCGAGGCGCACTCATTACCATGCCACACAAGGTCAGTACGCTGTCTTTGGTGGACGAAGTTCTGCCGGCAGCCGTCATTGCGGGCGCGTGCAACGCGGTAAGGCTGGGACCTCTGGGCCAGCTGCAGGGCGATATGTTTGATGGCGCAGGTTTTGTTCGTGGTGTTCAGCGAAAAGGCTTTAAGCTTGAAGGTAAACGCGTTTTAGTGGTGGGCTCGGGTGGGGTTGGTTCCGCCATCGCCGCATCTCTGGCTGCCGAAAAAATTGCTGCCATCAGCTTGTTTGATGTCCGCACGGCTTCTTGCGATGGCTTGGGTCAACGATTGCAATCAGAGTATCCGCAGATTAAAGTCAACACCGGATCCAATGACCCAGAAGGACATGATTTGGTGGTCAATGCCACCCCCTTGGGGATGAATGAAGGCGACCCCTTGCCCATGGATGTTTCTCGCATTGCCCCTGAGACTTTTGTAGGTGAAGTGGTGATGCGACAAGAGATGACTGCCTTTTTGCAAGCCGCCAAGAATCGAGGCTGTCAAGTTCAGGTAGGCTCAGACATGTTGTTTGAGCAAATTCCAGCGTATCTTGAGTTCTTTGGATTAGAGACAACAACTGCTGAAGTACTGCGCAGTGTGGCCCGATTAGATTAATTGACAGCGGAGAAATAAAAATGAATCTGCGTACTGAGAACCGTGAAGCCGTCCCAGAAATGCCCAATCGGTTAGGCATACAAGGCATTGAGTTCATTGAATATGCCACCAATCGACCGCAAGCCTTAGGGCAAGTTTTGGAGTCGATGGGCTTCAAACCGATTGCAAGACATCGCTCACGCGAGGTGACTTTGTACCGCCAGGGTGATATGAACTTGGTGGTCAATGCAAACCCAGATGACGCACGCGTTGCTGCCACAGAAGATGGCCAAGCAGAAATTTCTGCCGTCGCGTTTCGTGTGCAAGATGCGCTGAAGGCGCACACTCGCTGCATCGACTTGGGTGCTTGGTCAGTCAGCAGCCATGCTCAGGCGATGGAGTTGCATATTCCAGCCATTCACGGACCCGGTGGCACACGCTATTACTTTGTAGACCGTTGGCAAGAGTTCTCCATTTACGACATCGACTTCAAGCCCATCCCTACGGTCGATCAGCTTCCTCCTGCTGTAGAAGGCATGAGCTACTTCGGACTTGTGCAATACATTGGCGCAGCCAGAAGCGAAGATTGGATGGCTTATTACGAACACATGTTTGACTTCAGTGTCATTCCTGACAGTGAGCGATTTGGCATTTTGCCCAAAGGTAAATTACTGAAGAGCCCCTGCGGAAAATTTTTGTGGCAACTGATTGAACCCGACCCTTGGATGGAAGCTGATGAATCACCAGAATCACTCAAACGAATTGGTTTTGGCGTCAAGGACGTTGCAAAGGCAGTTCAATCCTTGAAAGCCAACGGCGTTGAATTTGTCGAGTCGAAAGATTTGCACCCTGAAGACCGCGGCGCTTTAACACGTAGCGCATTGGGTTCAGTCTCTTTCGAGTTGGTTCACCAGAACACCTAAGGACGGCCATGAACTTACTTGACGGTTATGGCATGGACACCATCACAATGGCCGGGCCTTTAGAAGCCAAGCTAGAGGCTATGAAGGGCGCAGGTTTCTCGCAAGTGATGTTGATGGCGCGAGATTTGGTGGGACACCCTGGCGGTGTGAAAGCCGCAGTCAAAGCCATTCAAGAAAGCGGCCTCAGACCGACAGGATTTCAAGTACTGAGAGACTTTGAAGGTTTGTCTGGGCACTTGCACGGATACAAAGTTGACATTGCCAAATCCATGTTGGAAATGTGTGCTGCCACTGGCAGCAAAGTGCTGCTGGCTTGCTCCTCAACTTCTCGTCATGCCACCGATGATTTGAATCTGATCGCCAAGGATCTTAAAAAGCTGGCCATGATGGCCATTCCACTGGGCATCAAGGTCGCCTATGAGGGGCTTTCTTGGGGACGTACTGTGAATGAATTCACCACAGCCTGGGATGTGGTCTGCCGAGCAGATTGCCCCAATCTGGGCATTGGCATTGATTCGTTTCATATCTTTGCAGCCAACTCTTCCTTAGATGACATAGAAGACATCGATGCTGATCGAATCTTTTTGGCGCAACTGTCAGACTTCATGTGGCATGAAACGCCCACCTTCGAAGAGCGTATGACCACTGCCCGAACTTTCCGTGTGTTCCCAGGTGAAGGTGTTCACAGCGAGCAATTGGCAGATTTGGTGTTGCGCCTGGAACGCATTGGTTATCGTGGTGATTACAGCTTTGAAGTCTTTAATGACGACTATCAGCAGTTGCCTATCGAGACTGTTGCTGAGAGAGCGCGCAAAAGTGCAACATGGTTACATCAAGATGTTTTGCATCGTTCTGCGCCTCTGCCGAAATGGACCCAAGAAGTCCGAAGCTAAGGGCCAGCGCGAATGGCCCCGCCAAGGCGGGGCCAGCGCATGTTTTTACTTAGTTTTAGAATCAGGTACCAATCACACCACCATCATTTTTAGTGATGATCACAGTGGCAGAGCGTGGCATGGCAGTGCCGCCATCTGGCCAATTGCTGCCGTTGCTGCCGCGTTCACCAGGGTGCTGAATGTTGATGAACAAGGTTTTGCTGTCAGGTGTGAAGGTCAAGCCTGTCACCTCGCACTGCTTGGGGCCCACCAAGAAACGACGAATTTCTTTGCTCACAGGATCAGCTGCCAACATCGAGTTGTTGCCTTGGTTGGCGTAATTCCCAGAGTTGTCATAGCTGCCATCAGTCTGAATCCAAAGACGGCCAAATTTATCAAAGCCCAAGCCATCTGGGCTGTTGAATGTGTTGTCAGCAGTCACATTGCTAGAGCCCGCCTTGGTAGTTCCTACATTGGCGGTGACGGTAGGGTTGCCAGCCAGAACAAAAATATCCCAATCGAATGTCAAGGCAGCTGCATCACCACCTGTTTCACGCCAGCGAACGATTTGACCGTAGATGTTACTGGTTCGTGGGTTGGCCTCGTCTGCAACTGTTCTGCCAGAGTTGTTGGTCAGCGTGACATAGACCTCACCAGACGTGGGGTGCACCGTGACCCACTCAGGCCGGTCCATTTTGGTGGCACCGAGTGCATCACCAGCCAAACGAGCGTTGATGAGAACATCTGCTTGATTGCTAAATGTGTAAGTGGTGTAAGAGCTAGGGATGCTGCTGAGTTTCAACTCCACCCATTCGCCGGTGCCCATGAAGTCGCCGGTTGTCGAACCATTGCCAAATTTGGCAACATAGAGTTTGCCGCTGTCTAACAAGTTGGCGTTGGCACGCTGATTGCCTTCAACGTATTTATCAGTTGAAATAAATTTGTAGATGTAATCGTCAGCTTGGTCATCACCCATGTACACCACAACGCGCTTGTCTTTGGTGAATGCATAGGCTGCGTTCTCATGTTTGAAACGACCCAATGCTGTGCGTTTTTTAGGCTTTGAGGTGACATCGAAGGGATCAATTTCAACGATCCAGCCATGGCGGTTGGATTCGTTGGCTTCTTTTTTATAGTCGAATCGATCGATTTGCGTTTCCCATGCGTAGCCTGACGTTGCTGCCGTAATGCCATAGCGCTTCATGGAAACAGTGCGGCCATCGACAGAGGTTGCAACGGTGGTACCAAAGTTATTGTTGAAGTTTTCTTCACACGTCAAATAGGTGCCCCAAGGCGTGATGCCATTACCGCAGTTGTTGAAGGTGCCAAGCACTTCGGTGCCAGTGGTGTCGACGCTGGTCTTGAGTAATGCATCGCCTGAGGCTGGGCCTGTCAGTTGCATCGGTGTGGCTGCTGTGATGCGGCGGTTGTAAGACGAGTCTTTGACCACGTTCCATTTGTTGGCAGTGTCTTTTTTGATGTGAATGACAGAGCATCCCCATGAATTAATGGCTTTGTTAACGCGCTCCAGCGTGTTAGCTGGGGCTGGCGTGGGGCCAAACAATGTCAAATAGTTTGTTGTAGACACTGTCGTGTTGTATTCATGGTTCATGACCAGCAGACCTTCTGTGCTGGATGTGCCATCAATCGAGAAAAAGTGCATGCCATCATGGTTGTCACCAACTTGGCGCGCCTGATCCGCAGCAGTTTCGCTGCCAGTGCCACCCCAAGTAGCGCCTGCACCCGAAGAAAACAAAGGTGTGCCCCATGGCACAAAAGTAGTAGCGGTGTAGCCCTCGGCCACAGTCACGGTGTCAAGTGCGTTGGCTGCTACGGCTTTAAAACCAAGCAATGAAGGGACTGGATCGCTACTTCCACAGCCAGCGAGGGGGCCCGCGAGGAAAGTTGCGACAGCGGCGCCACTTCCAAATTTGAGGAAGCCGCGACGATTTATCGCGCGATTCACAACGGATTGGAAGTGCTCGTTTTGCGAGGTGTTGGTTGGCAAATCTTCACTGTCAATCGACTTAATTTCCATGATTCAAGCTCCAAAAGTTCATGTTGAGGAGCTTGTATATTTGCGTGCGAATATGAAGATGTCATGACACCTCAAATTTTTCTGTAATTAATCTGAAGTCATCTGGCTAAAGCAAAAGTATTGCCGTCGAATTGCCAATGTTTTACTCACCTAATAGGATTTTCTAGCAAAGGCTTCATCAATAGCATCCCTAAAATGGGGCCTGGAAGAAGTATCCACGCAACCCATGAACCAATGCTGCCAACTGCAGAGGTCACAAGCAAGATTGAAAAAATGGTCAGTCCAAAACCTATGCTATTTTGCATCGTCAGCGCTGTGCCAATCAGTTCTGGTGGACATGCCTTTGCTGACATTGCTGAAAATTGAGGGGAATCTGCGACAACTGCCACCCCCCACAAAAGCAAAACAGCTAAACGCAACTCAACGCTCGCATCATCTAAAAATGGATACAGCGCGCACATCACCCCAGAGGTCAACAGCGCATAGAAGGCAAGCTTAGGACTTCCGATTCTTTGACTTAAGAGCCCTCCCACTATGCAACCGATTGCCCCAACTCCAATGATCCAAAATGACCATTGCGAAATACGAGTCTCTAAATTAGACACATCCGTCGCAAAACAAAGTGCGAGCAGCATGGGCACCAGCGTCCAAAAAGAATAGAGCTCCCACATATGCCCAAAATATCCCAAAGCTGAAGCCCGAAACTCGCGAATGCGAAATGCCTGAAAAACTCCTTGCATATTCCAGCCTAATTTTGAGTTCGCATTTTTGACATGCGCACCATCGCCTAGATTCCACACCAGAATTGCACCCACAAATGCCAAAACTGAGGAAGCAAGAATAACGAGCTGCCAGGATAAAATTCCATCAATTGAACGTATGCCATGCGGCAAAGCTGTACCGAGCGTTAACATGCCCACCAATATTCCAAGACTCTTTCCAGCGCTCTTTGGATCCCAGCTGACGATCAACTTCATTCCCAACGGATAAATGCCAGCAAGAGAAAGACCCACTAAAAATCTATAAAAAATTGCTGAAGGCATATCCACACTCAGAAGGGCAAAGCACCCATTGAAGATTGCGCCTGCAAAACTACAGACAGCAAAAATTTTGCTAGCGGAAAATCGATCAGCCCAACCTGATAATGAAAAAAACAAAGTGCCTAAAATAAAACCTGCCTGAACGCTGGTGGTTAGCAAGCCAATATCTCCCTGATCAATTCCCCAAACTAGCTTCAAGCTATCAGCAGCGCTGTTGGCGCTAAACCAAAGTGAGGTTCCGAATAACTCAGCCAAAACAATCCAAAGGATTGGCCTAGTCTTCATTCTTGTGCCTTGGTAAATCGAGCATCTCTCCAGGCAATAGCCTCGCGCATTCCACGCTCACGGGCAATTTCCATAAATGCTTTTTTATCTGGCGAGCCAACAGACTCAATGGCGTGATCTATATCAAGAGCATTTTTTAACGCCTTTTGCATCCCCTGAATTTCATAGGATTCATTGAGCGCTTTTTTTGTGGCAGCGACAACCACTGGATCTACCAAGGCTATCCCCTTGGCAATACTTAAAGCCACTTCCAAGTGCCTCCCCTTCTCGACTACTCGACTCACTATTCCTGCGCTTAAGGCGGTACTTGCATCTATCCTATCTTGACCCGTCAATATGATATCTTTGGCGCGTTTTGGGCTTGTAAACCAAGGTAGCAACATCGTCACAATTCCAGCGCCAAATTTAAGCTCAGGCTCGCCAAAGATTGCGTCTTCTGATGCCACTGTGATATCACATGCCAATGCAATCTCAAAAGCACCCGCCATGCAAGCGCCGTGAACTGCTGCGATGGTTGGTTTTGGACTGTTCCAAAAACGCATTGTGCTGTCAAAATCTAAATCTAAAATTTCACGCCAGATTTTTTCTCCGGAAGGCTGAGTCTCCATCTGCGCCTTGAGATCAAACCCCGAAGAGAATGCGCGCCCGGCCCCGCTGATAACAATGACCCTCACATCATGATTAACTTCAGCAGAGTTCATCGCCTCATTTATCTCAAGCAGTGTCTGCCGATCAAGGGCATTCAGTCGATCTGGCTTATTGAGAATAATTTGCGCGACGCCACCATCTACTTGATACAAAATTGAATTAAAGATCATTTCTTTTCCTGAAGAGATTTACTGAGGTGCTGCATTCAATACCCCAGAAAGAATTTGGCTCTTAAATTGAGCTCTATCGGCCTTACCAGTTCGTCCAACTGGCAAGGCAACATCAAAATAAATCACATCTGGGATTTTGTATTTTTCTAATCGCACACTTAAATGAGTTTTTATTTCAGACACACTGATTTGATTAGAGGGGTTAGGAATAATCAGCATATGTATACGCTCTCCAAGCACATCATCTGCTACCCCCACCGCCATTGCAGCAGCCACAGCCGAATGAGAACAAATAGCCTGCTCAATTTCACCCGGCGTAACCTTATTTCCACCCCGGCTAATGAGTTCCTTACTACGCCCCATTAATTCCACAACGGATGGTCCCACCTCCTTGGCAATGTCACCAGTCTTAAACCATGGGCCAGAAAATGCTTTTTGAGTTAGTTCAGCATCACCCAGATAGCAACTCATTAAATAGGGACTACAAATTTGTAACTCGCCCTCTACGCCAGCTTGTACTGGCTGGTTAGCAGAGTCAACAATTCTGTAAGTCACACCTCCAGAAGGCTTACCAATAGAGCCTGGATACTGCGAGAAAGTATCGGGGAATGAAAAGAAGTCGCAGCTTGCTGTTTCAGTTGAACCGTAAATATCAATCAACTCAGTTTTTGAAAATTGATTTCGAACCTTGACTGCCAAAGATCTTCCAAGGGATTCTCCACCAATCAAAATTTGCTTCAAGCATCCTGTATTCACTTTTTTCTCAATCTGATCAACTATTTCAGGCTTAGAAAAAATGACTCTCATCATTGTTGGCACAACGCCGACACGTGTTATTTCATTGTCGGCCAAAGCATGGATGAAGTCCTCAGGATTAAATTTTTCATGAAGATAAACAACGCCCCCCTTAAGAAGGGTCAATAGTGCCAACCACAGCCCAAAAACAAAATTAATGTTCAGCACCAAAAGAAGTCGGTCGTGGTCCTTAAATGCCAACAACTTGTCTATTTCATATAACTTGGCAATAAAGGCCTGGTGGGAAACGACCACCCCTTTTGGCTCACCAGTGCTGCCAGAGGTAAAAATAATAAATGCTGCGTCTTTAAGGACGTCTGACTCAGACCTCTTGCTCAAAGAGCTCGTCACGATCTTAGGCTCTTCATAAAGAGCTTGATAATCTATCAAGAACCTCGAATTGGTTTTTTTCTGAATTTTGAGGAGCACATCCGCTGGGGAAGCTCTACTGATAGGAACAATCACGCCATCAGCAAGCCATACTCCCACAATTGCCGCTATGTCAGATGGTCGATTCGACACTAGAACATGAATGGGCTCATTTGCTTGTGCGCCGTGCGCTCTTAATTGCCCAGCAATTACCTCAGCCTTTAAAAGTAACTCCTTATGGAGAAGCTCATCTACACCACTACTTAATGCTGGCCTTAGAGCATTTATCAGAAAAGACTCACTTAGGAGACTGCCTAAATTTTTAGTCACTAAATCCCCTATGACTGCATTCGTAAAGTCAGCGAGCAAACAAAACGCCTACCAACCACAAACTAAGTGCAGGGACAAAAAGCAGGATGACCATTCGAGCAATGTCCCAAATTAGGAATGGCACCAAACCTTTATAGGTTTCAGACATGGGAACGTCGCGGGCCAAGTTGTTAACCACATACACGTTCAATCCAACCGGTGGTGCAATCAGTCCGAAGCTGACTGTCATCAACACCAGAATTCCGAACCACAAAGCTTTGAGCTCGTAAGACAAACCCCATAAGTCAAGTGCCATCACTGCAGGAAATATCACAGGAATGGTGAGCAAGAGCATTGACAACTCGTCCATGACACAACCCAACACAATGTACAAAATCAAAACGGCAGTGACGATGCCTAAAGGCGCAACAGGCAAACCAGATACCCAAGAGGCCACCATTTTGGGCATTTCTGTCAAAGCCAATGTGGCGTTCATCATGTCTGCGCCAAGAAAAATCAGAAAGACCATGGCGGTGGTTTCAGCGGTGCTCAACAAGGCATCTTGCATCCCTGACAATTTGAGATCTTTTTTGACGATACCCACCAACATGGTCAAGACTGCGCCAATACCCGCGCCCTCAGTGGGTGAGAAAAAGCCACCATAAATACCCCAAAAAACAATCACAAAGACACCCACGATGGGCCATATGGCGATCAGTGCGGACCATTTTTCTGAACCGGCCAAGGTTGGACTCAGAGGGGCCATGTCGGGTCGAGATCTGGCATAAAGAAATATGACCAAGATGTATCCCAACATCGCCAAGATACCCGGAATAATGGCGGCGGCAAACAACTTGGCAATGTTCTGCTCGGTCAATATGGCATACACCACCAAGGGTACCGAAGGTGGAATCAAAATACCCAGCGTGCCACCTGCGGCCAATGAGGCAGTCGACAAGCGGCCCTTGTAGCCATGCCGACGCATTTCAGGATAGGCAACTTGCGTGATGGTGGCCGATGTTGCAACAGAGGAGCCACAAACTGCACCAAATGCGCCAGCAGACAATACTGAAGCCATGGCCAAACCACCCCGCACATGCCCGACCAAAGCAGCAGCCGCTTTGAACAAGTCACGGCTCAGCCCACCTTGCGTCGCAAATTGTCCCATCAGTAAGAACAAGGGAATGACACTTAATTCATAAACCGTCAGCCGCGCCACTGCGCTGCCTTTGAGGAAGTTAAGTGTGGTGATGCCATCACTCATTAACCAATAACCGACCAAGCCCGGAATGAACATGGCCGCAGAGATGGGCACACGCAAAGCCATCAACAAAATCATGACCACAAACATGGCCAAACCAATTTGGGGGGCCAACGAGTTCATGCTTTCACCTCGGATCCAAGTGTTGACCAACCGGACAAGGCTTGCATCAAGGCCACCCATCCTGCCAATGCCAAACCTGGGGCCAAGCAGGCATAAGCCCACCACATGGGCAAGCTGATGATCATGGTGGTTTCGCCCGCCTCACGAACAGACAACGCACCCACACTGGTCCGCCAAGCCAACAGCCAATACAACACAATCAGCATCAGGTTTCCCATGGCATCCAAAGATTGTCTGGTTTTGTTGGAGGTCGACTGGGTGAAAAAATCAACAATGATGTTGGCCTTTTGCAACTGGCAATACGGCACACAAAGGGAGATCGCAAAAGCAATTCCCATTTGAGTCATTTCGACATCCCCTGGAATGGGTTGAGACCAACCGGCTCGCATGATCACACTCAAGGTGGTCAACAATCCTGTGATCAGTGCAACCGCTGCACCCACCACCGCAAAAACACGGCACACAGGGGCCAGAAGCAATGTCGAAAAGAGCATCAATATTCCAATTTAAATTAGCAGTTCTGCCCCTCAAAATCGAGGGGCAGACAGACGATCACTTGGTGTATTTTTTAATCAAGTCTTTGGTATCCTGCAACATTTGTTTGCCAGGCAAACCACGCTTGTCCATGTCAGCCACCCACTCGTCATAGAGGGGTGCTGAAGCTTGAATCCAGCGATCGGTTTCGGCAGCGTCAATTTTGTTGAAGGTGTTACCCCGTGTAATTGCGGCATTGCGACCCGGTGCTGTGGCCTCATCCCAGTAACGTCCAATGGTCCGAGACAAAGCAGCACCGCTGTGCTTGTCAATCACACTCTTCAGATCTGCTGGCAGACTGTCATATTTGGCTTGATTCATGGCCATCACAAAACCGGCCGTGAACATCGAAGGGCGACTCTGTTCAATTTCAGTGTGATATTTGCTAACCTCGTGCAGCTTGAAGGCGGGAATAATTTCCCAAGCTGTCATGAAGCCATCGATCGTACCTTTGGTCATGGCATCGGCCACTGCCGGAATAGGCATGCCCACGGGCGTTGCACCCAGCCTGGCCAACAACTTGGAAGACTGGCGGCTGGCCGCGCGGATCTTTAATCCCTTAAAGTCATTCAAATTTTTAATGGGTTTGCTTGAAGTACTTACAAAGCCTTCATCATGCACCCAGGTTGCCAAGATCTTGGTGCCTGCAAACTCTTTGGTGGCGTACTTGTTATAAAAATCCCAAGCAGCGGCAGAAGCTGATTCGGCGGTGTTGGTCATGAAAGGCAGCTCCAATGCTTCCATGATGGGGAAGCGACCAGGCGTGTAACCCGGCAGCGTCAACACCAAGTCGTCCACGCCGTCTTTCACTCGGTCAACCAATTGAGCTGGCGTGCCACCACCCGTCATGGCAGGCAAAATCTGGCAACGCATCCGGTTGTTAGAGTCTTTGGCAATGGCTTCACACCAAGGCACCACAACGCGTGAGTGCCCCATGGCCACGGTTGGCCAAATGTGATGAACTTTAAGAAGCACTTCCTGAGCTTGCGCTTGTGCTGTCGCTGCAAGGGCAAGCACAGCTGCACCTTGTATCAATCGTTTTTTAATAGTCATGGTTGTCTCCTGGTTGGTTGGTTAAAAAATTACAAAAAGGGGTGTTCAATTCAAATGTCCAGCACCAAAGCAGCCGTTTGGCTGCGCGAGCAACAAATCATCATCTGGGTGTTGGCCGCCTGCTCTTCAGGGGTCAAAAACATATCCCAATGATCGGGCTGTCCCGCCAAAACCTGGGTCAGACAAGTGCCGCAAACACCTTGCTCACATGCAAACGGGACGTCCACACCGGCATCACTTAGCACACGCAAAATGGACTGGTCTGCAGGCACTCGATACTTCTCGCCACGCTGTGCCAGATGCACTTCAAAGGCGCCGTCGGCAGCCAAAGGGGACTGGGTCAGATCATCATGGCTCATGCAGTGGTTCCGGTGATGATGCCTTCAGGCTCGTGATTGCTGTTGGCCTGTTCTTGGGCCAACATACGGTCAATGATTCGGCGTGATTGCACACCCCCCGAGTCGATGTTGAGCAGCAGTAATTTTCGGTCGGGCCATTTGCTGATGTTAGCCTGCTGCAATTGCAGCATCTGCATGTCCTCGTTAAAAATCTTGCCCTGTCCCTCCCGAATTTTGACCGTGAGCTCTGCATCATCAGGTTTGAACTGACGCGCCATGCCCCAGTGGTACCAATGCGAAGTTTCCGTCTCGGGTGTAATGAAGTCCACCACCACGCTGTAGGCTTTGTGCTCAGGGGCAGCATCAAAACCACCCCGCCCTGCTAGTGCCACACCCACGTCAATCATGATGTGGGTGGGCGGCGTGAAACGGCAAATCTGCCAGCGGTCCACCCGAGCATTGGGGTCTAGACCATTGGCGCTCATCGCCATTTGCCAAAACGGTGGGGCCTGAATGCCCGCCATGTGGCGCTGCAAGATGACCTTGTCACCCTCTACAGTGGTCTTGCAAGGCGTCTCATCGATTTCGGGTTGACCAATGCTGGTGGCATGGACATAGGTCTCGTGCGTCAGGTCCATCAAGTTGTCGATCATCAGAAGGTAATCGGCCTTGACGTGATACAAACCACCGCCGTAAGCCCATGCGGGGTTGTCGAAAAATTCAAAGCTTGGCATCAATGCCTCATCGACCTGTGACTGATCACCTGGCCAGACCCAAACAAACCCATAGCGTTCGATGACTGCAAAGTTTTTGATGGCAGGAAAGCCACGTACACGCTGCCCTGGCATGTGCACGGTTTTGCCATCGCAACCCATCTCCAAGCCATGGTAACCACAGACTAATTTACCCTCGCACACTTTGCCAAGTGACAAAGGTGCGCCCCGATGCGGGCAAAAGTCTTCGACTGCCGCGACCTTATTTTCTGGGCCCTTAAAAAATACCATTTGTTCGTTACAAATGGTGCGCCCAAGCGGTCGGGTACCCAAGGCCTCCAGTTCGTCCAACGAACAGGCCACATACCAAGTATTTTTAATAAAAATAATTCACCTCTTTGGTTTAATCAGTTGAACGCCCGGCGTGACCGAGGGCTGCGGATTCTGGAGCGCCAGGCCCAAGTTGTGACGGGCAATGCGTGAATGCTCGCGCATGAGGGCTTCGGCACGACCGGCCTCGCGCTGTGCAATGGCTTGCAAAACTTGCCGATGCTGATGCTGTGCCACCACCAACAAGTCGCGGGCATCTGGCTTGCTGGCCTGCACCCCCACAAAGCCGGAGGCTGAAGCAAATGGCAGACTTGATGCGCGCTCAATTTCACGCGCCAAAACTGCGCTGCCCGCCATCTCAGACAACAACCTGTGAAAACAAGCGTTCAAACGCACATAGCCAGAAAAGTCATCGTCATCCAGACCGCCCTGGTGCATCAATTGGTCAATTTGGTCGAGACAGACATCGGCCTCTTGTAACAGTGCCGGACTAACGCCCCTCTCTGCGGCCAAGCGCGCCGCCAGACCTTCCAGCGTGCCGCGAAGCTCAATGGCATCGGCCACATCACGCTCAGAAAAAGTGCGCACCGCGTAACCACCACCAGGCAATGCGTCAAGCAAGCCCTCTTGGCCCAGTCGCATGAGGGCAACTCGAATGGGTGTGCGAGACATGCCTAAACGTTCCACCAAAGCCAACTCTGCAATGCGACTGCCAGCAGCCAAATGGCCCGACAGGATCAACTCACGCAGGCGCTGCTGCGCCTTGACAGCCTGCGTGCCGCCTTCTTCGGCAGCTTCCGTGTCCTGAATAGGAAAGTTCAAAGAGGGCATGACGTGGTTTTTAGAAAAGAGCATTAAACCACTCAACGCCGATTTCTGTATACAGAATCACCCTAATTTCCACAGTTCAGCCCAAGATTTAGGCTAAAAATGGCTTTTTGGTATCCCAAAACCATGGCCTTAGAGACCTGCCCACGCCCGAACCCCCATTCATCAAGTACCACTGTTTGTTGAACACTTGTTGACGTCGGGCAAACGAAACACAAGCAACCAATATCTTCGCGTTAGGATCAGCACAATTAAGCCTTGCACTGCCAATGCAACGATGGCCACTCTTGGCGAGAATTGATCGGCTAAAAAACCCAAATACAGAAAACCAATCGGGCCGGTCCCAATAAAGGTGGTGAGCACACCGAGCAGTCGCACTCGCAACTCTTTCGGTGAAACCCTGTAAACCAAGGTTGTTTGCATCACAGCAAATCCCAAAGCGCCTAGCCCATTGATGAATAAAAATAATGCAGCGATTGGCGTCCATGGCGAATTGGCGTAACAAATCATCGTTACAAAGTAAATTACAACCGCAGTTACATATATTCGTCCGTACCAATGAGGTCGAGCATATTTTGCAAATAAAAAAGCCCCTGCAAGTCCACCCACTCCCTCAAAGCTGGCAAGTAGTCCAACTTCTTTTGGCATCAGTCGTAAATAGTCGGTTGCGACAACTGGAATCAAGCTGGTGAAGGGCCAACCAAAAATATTGAAAATCACAGTGATCAGAAAGATACCAATTAACATTGGATCTTTCTGAATCAATAAGAATCCTTCTCTTACTGGCTCTAAAAATAAACCACGGTGCTGGTGTTGGTGTTGGGGTATTTTGCGTTTGCTCATTTGCAGAACTGCCCAACCACTCATGCCATAGAGCAATACACCGAACCAAAAAACGCCTTCGATATGAAAATATGACAATAACGCACCGGCAAATAAAGGACCCAAAATGCGGCTCAGGTTATTGGCACCCGCATCAAATGAATTAGCAGTTCCCACTCGGTCTATACCAACCACATCACCCAGCATCACTCGGCGAACGGGATTGTCTGCCGTCCAGCAAATGCCATTGATAAAAGATGCAACGCCCAAATGCCAAACTTGCAATAATCCAATGGAAGACAATACAGCCAATGCAACAGTGGTGGACAGGGAAACCAACAGTATGGAAATTAAGGCACTTCGACCTTCAAACCGATCTGCCGCAGCGCCAATAAAAACGCCGAACAAACCCATGGGTAACAACCGAAGCATACTGAGCATGGCAACAACGAAAGCGGACTCTGTTACTTTGTAGGCAAATAAACCTATGGCCAAAGTTTCTAACCAGCGTACGCATGAAGAGATAAAGCCAATAAATATCAGACGCCGAAAATCAGGTATGGTCAATAGTGAGTTTTGACCAATTAGCATTTTTTGACTATGTCGCACTGATTTCGCATCAAATTCGTTCAATCTATTTATGAGCAATACTGTTCTCAGAATAATAGAAGTTGAAGTCTATGACGAGAAGGTAAACCCTCTGATCGGCGATCTACAGAGGTGCGGAAGCAAATGTGGAACTTTAAAACAAGGCCATTGATGAGTGACAAATACACTCCCCCAAGGTAAAATTAAACGCATATTAAACAGATATTTCAATGCCAACGCCGTCTCAAAATCAGTCTGAACGAAAAAGTCTTTTTTTTCTTAAAGAGGTGCGATGCTAAAAGTTGCAGTGATTGGCGCTGGAGCGGCCGGTTTGTGTGCGGCCAAGCATTTAAAAGCCCAAGGGGTGTCCGTCACCATCTTCGAGATGGGCAGCCACATAGGTGGACTGTGGGTCTATGAGAACGACAACGGCTTAAGTCCAGCCTATCAGTCCTTGCATGTGAACTCTGAAAACCGGGTTACAGCCTATATGGATTTTCCCTTTCCTGACGACGCACCGCTGTACCCAGACCATCGACAAATGGCAGCATATTTGCGCGCTTATGCCGAACATTTTGATTTGGTCAAACACATCCGTTTTCAATCGCCAATAGAAGCGGTGCAAGCCGACCCTGACCACAGTAGACCCTCTTGGTATGTCACTGTTCGCGGCCAGCACAAAGAGCGCTTTGACGCAGTCGTGGTGGCAAGTGGTCACCAAGGTGTGCCCTTGCACCCGCCTTTTGCCAAAGATTTTGCCGGCCAATACTTGCACGCCCACCAATACCGCGTACCCGAGCCCTTTAAGGGCCAGCGCGTGTTGGTGGTGGGCATCGGCAACAGCGCTTGCGACATTGCAGCTGATGTCTGCACCCACGCCCAAGCCACCGTGATCGCTGCGCGCTCGCCTGTGTTGCTGATGCCACGCATGTTTTTGGGAGTACCCACCTCGCGCGTATTGGCCAAAGTGGAAAAGCCTTGGGTGCCTTGGCCGGTGCGGCGGTTTTTTCGCACCCTGGTCTCGCGCATAGCACATGGCACCATGGAACAATGGGGCTTTCGCACCCCCACCAAGCGCACCCACCCGGCAGGCCACCATTTGTTGATGGCGCATTTCATCTGGGGCCGCATCAAAGCCAAGCCTGGTATCGCCGCCATACAAGGCCTGGATGTGCGCTTTGAAGACGGCACGGTACAGGCCTTTGACAGCATCATTGCGGCAACGGGATACCGCGTGGATTTGCCATTTTTGCAACCTGAAACGACACCGGTAGAGGGCCACTGGTTGCGCTTGTTTCACCGCGTGGTGCACCCCCAGCAACCGGGCTTGTATTTCATGGGCTTTTTCAACGTCAGCGGCGGCGGCAACATCCGCATGATGGACGACCAAGCCCAATGGGTCAGCCAACTGATCAGTGGTCTTTGTGGATTACCCAGTGTGAAAGAGATGAACCAGGCCATCGATCAAGAGAGAATCGACATCCAAAAGCTTTACCCCAATAGCCCGCGCTATGGCCTGGAGCTAGACCCGGCAGCCTACCGTCGGCAACTGGCTAGCGCTCAACGCATCACCTAGCCCTCTGGAACTTAATCGCGCCTTTTTCCAACTGACCCACCAGCTCAGGCAACAGGGTCTGCGGATCGACCATCTCGCAGGCTGCAGCCAGCGTGCTTTGAATGGCCATGGCAGCTGCGTCGTGCGAACCCGTCTCATGCGCCATGTCGGCGTAATAGCCAAGATCTTTGAGGGCGTTGCCCATGGAAAAGCGCAGCCCAGAGGTGTCTCCGCGCAGTAAATAAGGCTTGAGGCGTTCGAGTGCCGCGCCCCAGCCCCCGCCTTTTTCTAGAACTTCGACAAATACCGCGTCATCGATGCCCGAACGGCGTGCGCATGCTGCGGCTTCGGCCATGAGAGTGACAGAGCCGAGCGAGACAAAGTTGTGCAATAGCTTCATGCTGTGGCCCGCGCTGACGGCACCAGCGTGCACTATGTTTTCTGCGAAGGTGGACAAAATAGGGCGGCACTCTTCCAGCAGCGCTGCATCACCGCCGATCAATAAATTAAGCCGGCCTTGCATCGCTTCGTTGGGGGTGCGTGTCATGGCAGCGTCAAGAAATTGCACGCTACGCTGAGCCAGTGTGGCGGCCACTTGCTGAGTGGACGCCGGAATGCTGGTTGAACAGTCGATCACCGTCATGCCTTCGCGCAGACCAGCCAGCAATCCGGTGGCGCCCGCCAAAATAGCCTCGACCTGGGCCGATCCATTTACGCATAGGATGACGATGTCGCTGGTCTGCGCCACGGCTTGTGCCGTCGAAACGGTCTTTGCGCCAGCAGCAATCAGATCACTCAGAGACTGATTGCCCGGGTGTTCCATGGCGGTGAGTTCGTAGCCTTTTTTGACGATGTTGGTGGCAATGCCCAGGCCCATCAAGCCTAAACCAATCATGCCAATGCGAGGGTTTTGCATGTAAGTTCCTAGAAGATTTTCTTGAATCATACTGGCCTGCTCCATGTGTCTGTTCAGTAGATGAATATGAGGCAGCTGAATTCTAAAATTAGTAGCTTTTTAAGTGATGGGCCCACGAAGACTTGAAACGTATCCGAAAAGATGACCAATACGCAAGCACTCTCTGTGTTGTTGGAGCTGTAACAACTAAGTCTGGAGCGCCTAGCGCTCTAAAAACTCATCCTCATTTAAGCCCAACACTTTCCCAATTTTTTTAGCGGTGATGAGTTTAATTGCTGGCGTATAAAAAAAACTATCGCCACCATTTTCAATCTCCTCTAATTGCTTAAAAGATAAGCTCGCTTTCTTGGCAAGAGCCTCCAAGCTTAATCCTGCTTTTTCTCTAGCATCTTTCAGTTGATCGCCCAGGATATTTGGTATTTTGTTAGTCAACTGATTTCCTTCGCAAATTAAACTATTTGGCCAAGCTCATCAACTAATGCATGGGCATATCGAACTGGCAATAAAGAAATTCTTGGAATATTTGCTTGAGCGCGTCAGGTACTCATCAAATGCGCTACGAGAAAATTGATAGCGAATTAGACGGCTAACGTCCCTTTTTTCATATCCTGCTTATGGATGAGGTCTTGTGGGACTACCTGGTCACTAACAATTTCTTTTTACTAACGACATTACCTTGGCGTGTGATGGTGACCATAACGCTAATAGGCAAGGTGACTTCAGCCAAATTGGCCACCGTAAATGCTCTGCTGGCTGGGCTGTAGGTCACACCTTTCGGCAAATCCTTACCATCTTCGGCAGAAACACTGATCGTTGCGCCATCCGTCAGGAGCAGATAATTGTAAATCTGAGCATTTGCGTCATTATTTAAGCCAGTCGTATCAAGCAAATTCTGTAAGAACTTATTTGGCAATTGGAAACTAACGGTGCCTGACTGTGAAACTGTGATGGCTTCAAAAAACCCGTTTATATTTTCAGGATCGCGAACATACAAAGTATTACCTTTGTTATCGAAAACCTTTTCCGACTGAGGGGCTACAGATGGTGCTGGCATGCGGTTTACTTGCTGAACAACCGCAAAAATATTACTAATTGTTTGCGGCGGAGAAGTAATTTCGACAACCGCCGGAAGCGTCACAGTTTGCGGCGGGGAAGTAATATCCCCAACCAACGGCAGCGTGACATCAGCAATATAGTAGTTGCCATTCCCCAAGGTCAGGCTACTCAGGTTCGCAGTCACCCCAATGCCTGCTGCTACGTTTGGACTTGCAAACGTTCCAGACAACACGCTGCCAGTCAAGGTAGAAGAGTCTGAGCCCAGCAAACCACTGACCGTCGCCGCTCCACTAATCACCGCGGCTGTGCTGCCATCGTATTGTTTGCTTGCAACAACCAAGCCACTGATGGTGACTGGGGCTTGCGTGATGTTGGCTGTAGCAGTAGTTGCACCCGTACCCATGGCGTAGTTGGCCGATGATGCGCCAGACAAAGTGACACCACTGAAGGCAACAGTCTTGCCATTGGCTACGTTAGCGTTATTAAAGGCTGCGCTTGTGAAATTCACGGTTACAGAATCGCCAGCAAATAAATTCGTCATTGCCACTGTGCCGGTTGCAGCATCAGTGGTGTTGTACACCCGGTTAGCAGCAGTGGCGACCATGGCAGGGCCGCCTGGCGTCGAACCAATCAGGTATGGCGTGATACTTAGATTTGCATTGACATAGCTAATTTTGTAATTTCCAGCATCAGCGCCTATTGCTAGCAGGGATGAGAAATAATTTCCTACGTTTTTAGCTGCAACTGAATCAGAAATTGTTACCAAGTCCCCGGTCATGATTCCAGGCGTTGAGGCACTGTTTGCCAATACACGTACTGCGCCGTTATAGACATAGGTAGCCGGCGTAGCCATAATGCTTAGGGTACGCGGCGTAACCGTTAAATTTCCTGTGACTACCGGAGAAATGTTGGTAATGTTGCTTCCAGCGATTTGGAAATTAGCGGCCGATAAACCATAAACACCAACGCTGACGTTATTGGAGCCACTCGTGACCGGGTTAGTCGGCGCAAAGTTAAAGCTTAGGCTAGCACCTGCACCATCAGAATAGGTGTACGTTGTGACGCCACCCACGGTGGCGCTTGCGGTTAAATACAAATTGTTAATGACCGCGCCACCAGCAGTTGCATAAGAAACGGTTGGATTAGCAAAGCTTGCTGCCGTTGAATAAGGTGTCGTTGTACCGCTGCTATTGATCAGCAATCGTCCAGCCGCAACAATCGTATAGGTGCCCGGGGCATAAGTAATTTGGTAATTACTCATTGATGCGCCAGTGGCATTGGATGCAGTAATCGCATAATTGCCTGCTGGCTGTGTGCTGGATGCCAGAGTCGTCAAAGTAGCGCCAGCAACCGTATCGCTACCCAGTAGGCCACTTGATACGTATGTCAAGGCAGCACTGTTTTGCGTTACAAATGAAGCCTGATTGACGGCGGTAATGGTCAATGGTGCAGCCGTGATGGCAGCAGTGAGGTTAGCGCTTGGGCCAGTGACGTAGTAGTTAGCTGCTGCTGAGCCACTCAAACTTACGCCCGCCATTGTTGTGTAGTTGATGCCATTGATAGTGCTTGTAGCTGAAGTCGGCATAACAACCAAGCTACTGCCTACATTTGCCTGGCTGAAACTGCCTGTGTAGGGGCCGCTCGTGCTCACCGTTAAATTAGCAGCATCCGAACCCAAGACACCAGACAATGTCTGTGTGCCTAAAGCCGCAACCGTTGCCCCTATTGTGGTGTCGTAAACTTTGTTCTGCGCAACTAAACCAGAATTAATTGTTAAGGGCGCGGGCGTGATGTTGGCTGCTAAAGGCGCAGTCAAACCAGTAATAACATAATTGGTGTTGCTTAGGGTCATGCCATTTAAATTCGCAGCCACCGAAATGCCGTTTGCTACATTCGGGGATGCAAAAGTGCCTATAGCAGTACCACTTGCTGTTGAGGTATCAGTACCTAACAATCCAGTAACGATTGGCGTGCCTGTAATCACATCCGCTGTAGTAGAGGTGTAAACCTTATTTTGAGCTACTAGACCACTAATAGTTACCGGTGCCGGTGTAATGTTCGCTGCTGCGGTGATCGCGCCCGCACCGATTGAGTAGTTTGCAGCCGATGCGCCAGATAAAGTCACCCCACTAAAGGACACAGTTTGAGGGCTAGATGGCAAATTGACATTGGCACTAGCAAAGGCAGCACTGGTGTAATTTGCAGCAACGGAATCACCCGCAAATAATCCAGTCATTCCCAGGGTGCCTGTGGCTGCAGTAGTGGTGTTGTATACCCTGTCATTAGCCGCAGTAGTTATGCGAGGACCAGTTGTAGCACCTGGTGTAATGATGAATGGCGTAACGACTAAGTCACCAGTAGCCACACCCGAAGTAGAACTTAGTCCTGATCCAGGCGCGGAAACATTACTTGCGGCATACATGTAAGAGCCAACATTGATATTTCCTGATGAGCTGCTGCTTGTGCCAGTTGGGGTCAGGTTAAATCTGACTGTATGGCTTGAACCATCTACATAGGTATAGGTAAGCACATTACCTGCAACAGTCTGGCTGACATAGGTCAGGTTGCTAATCACAGCGCCGCCAGTAGTTAAGTAAGAGAGCGTTGGATTTACTGTTGGGGCAACAATGTTGCCAGACATCACCGTACTACCGTAAATCGTAGTCAAGCCAGAAGTGGATACTAAAAGCTGACCGGCTGGAACAATGGTGTAAGTAGCCGGAACATAGGTGATGGCGTAATTGCTTGCATTAAATCCGTTGGCACCAGTTGCCGCACTGATCGTAATGGGATAGGTACCAGCAGAGGCATTAGCGCCAGTTGTTGCCGCTACTGTAGCCAAGCTTGCGCCAGTTACCGATTGTCCGCCTAACAATCCGATTGTTGAAGCAACAGACAATGTCCCTAATGGCTGCGTTACAAAGGAAGCTTGGTCGTTGGCGGTTACTGTCAATGGTGCTGGTGTAATGTTTGCTGGCGCAGTGAATGTGGCCCCAGCAATAGAGTAATTTGCTGCTGAAGCACCTGATAAAGTCGCTCCAGAAAATGTCACGGCAATGCCATTGGCTACGTTAGGGCTCGCAAAAGTAGCGCCGGTATAGCCGATGGAGACTGAATCGCTGCCAAGCAAACCAAGCATGGCCAATGTGCCATTGGCCATGGTTGTGGCGGTGTAGACCTTGTTATCAGCTGAGGCAATAACTCGAGGACCTGTAGTAGCACCAGCTGCAATGATGTACGGCGTGATGTCTGCCGCAAGTGTAGAAGAAGTTCCGCTTACGTAGTAATTACCTGCCGCTGATCCGCCTAAGGTCAAACCAGTCATTGCGTTATAGGAACCGCCAGCAATCACAGTACCAGTAGTAGTTGGTGAAACTGAGATGCCAGTACCTACGTTACTCTGAGCAAATACCCCTGCATAAGAACCACTGGAGCTGACAGAAACATTGGCTACATCAGAAGAAATAACGCCTGACAATGTTTGGCTACCGGTCACCGCAATACTTGCAGCAGTAGTGGCGTCGTACACCTTATTGCTCGCAGTTAAACCAGCGCTAATCGTGATTGGTTTAGGCGTAATGTTAGCTGTTAAGGTTTGCGGCCCTACGCCAGTAACGTAGTAGTTAGCGGCGGCTGTGCCTGTTAAGGTCACACCAGTCATGGTGGTAAGCCCATTCACTGCTGAAGTTGCTGGCGTGACAGTTAAACCAGTACCAACATTTGACTGGCTAAACGTAGCGCCAGTGTAGGAGCCACTGGACGACACAGACACTGCATCAGTACCAAATACGCCTGCCAAGCTTTGATGACCTGTTACATCAATCGTAGCGGCAGTCGTCGAGTCATAGATCTTGTTATTTGCCGCTAAGCCCGCACTGATGGTGAGCGGTGCAGGGGTGATGTTTCCAGTAGCAGTAACTGTTGAAGAACCTAATACGTAGTTTGAAGCATCAGATCCGCTAATAATGAACTTAACAGTCACATTTTTAGAAGTACCTACATTTTTGTCGTCATAATTTCCGATTGCAAATAAGCTTGCTGCATCACCAGCAACTAGTTGGGAGGATCCTCCCAAGAGATTAGTAACTTGGGAGCTCACTACGGCCGAGCCATCATAAATTTTGGTAATTGAACTGGCACTGAGATTTGGTGTTGTGACCACCATGGGCTCAACAGCCAAAGAACCTACAACAGTCAAATTTGCAAAACCAGTCTTGCTTGGATTTGCAGTTGAAGTCACGTTATATTGCCCAACATTTATCTGACCAGAAGCGCTTAAGCTGGTGGTCAGCGGCATAAATGCCGTAGTCAGTTGCCCACCTGCCCCATCATTTAATGTAAATACTGAAGATCCATTTGAGCTTAAATCAATAGGATTGAGACTGGCGCCGTTGGTGCCGATATAAGATATTGTCGATCCATTCGCAGCAAGATATTTCGCAGTGAACTGATAGGTCGGGGTCGAAGCATAGCTTGTCACTGCGCTCGTTCTAATTAATAGATCTTGTGGTCCTAGTATGGTGTAAAGGCCATTGACGTAACTCACTTGATAATTACCAACGGTCTCACCCTGCGCGCCATGACCACCAGGCGTTAGTGTGTATGTGCCAGGCGTATTATTCGAAAAATCACTGCGAGTAATTTGTAAATTACGACTTGCCAAAGGAAGATTAGCAACAGTTTCTCCAGCAATAAAGCCTTTATAGAGAGCACCCGCATATCCAGCAGGATCAGCTTCTACTCTAAATTTGGCATCATTCGCGGCTGTTACCAACAGACTTGCAGGCGTAATATTGCCGGTGGCATTGATGGTATTAACCGTATAGTTTCGACCGGAATTACCATCATTGATGACCACGGATGAGGGATCAATGGTGATGACTTTCCCAGTGCCTACATTTGGATTATTCCCATCAAATACCGCTTTCACTGCATTGAAAGTATCTGACCCAACCAGCTGCTGATTCATGCTTGCTAACTCAGCCGCAGTGTGATCATATGAGTAGGAGCCGTCATACACCTTATTGATAGTAGGTGCAGTCAATGTAATGGTTCGTGGCGTAACTTGGAAGGTTGCGCCAACATAAGAGATGTTGTAATTTGGATTAGCGGTATTGGTTAATCCACCCTGATTGATCGCATAGGTACTTCCAACTTGGTTGCCAGCATCTCTGACCAAGGCGCCACTCAAGGAGTCACTCACACCACCAAAAGCAGCCAGGCTTCCGGAGCTGATTGCATAGGTCAAGACGCTATCCGTAGTTCCGTAAACTTTGGTCTGTCCACTGTTTGCTGTAATAGTAATTGCACGTGGTGTGATTGCAAAATTAGCATCAGTAAAGGTAATTGCATAATTTGGGTTAGAGGCAACCATTGATCCAGAAGAGATCGCATAGACACCAACGTTTTCTCCAGCCGCCCTGACCAAACTTCCACCCAAAGTCTGGCCAGTTAATAGCCCAACATCAGTGCCTTGAGCTTGAATTGTTGCGCTGTAGGCGCTTGGGTCTGCATGACCATAGACCTTGGATTGACCGGCATCTACTGTCACTGTCACAGGGCGGGCACCAATCGTTAAGCGACCCTCATTGAATGTCGCAATTCGGTAGTTACCTGAGCTAGCCAGGGTGCCTTGTGTAATCGTGTACGCACTGCCTACTGATGCGGAAGATGTGGCATTGGTAGCAATAGCACCATTGAAGCTAGCCGAAGTATCTCCACCGACTAAGCCACTGTAAGCATAAGTTAATGCGGGTGTAGATGAGCCATACACCATCGTTTTGTTGTCTGCTGTGACTGTCAATGGCGCTGCACTGATATCAGCAGCCAAAGCTGCTGTCATTCCTGTAATTTGATAGTTCGCATTAGAAAGTGTTAAGCCCGCCAAGTTTGCAGTGACGGCAATACCAGATCCCACGTTAGCGCTCACAAAACCCGCACTCAATGCACCGCTCACTGTAGCGCTATCACCTGATAAAAAACCATATGCTGTTGGTGTACCACCCACCGTTGCAGCAGTCGTTGCGTCATAAACTTTATTGGCCACTGACAAGCCACTGATAGTGACTGGCGCAGGGCTAATGCTTGCTGTCAGCGTCGTGTCTATACCTGCAATGAAGTAGTTAGAGTTAGCAAGAGATAAGTTGGTCAAAATAGGTGTAACCGCAATACCGCTGCCAACATTGAGGCTGGCAAAAGTTCCTGCTGTTGCTGTACCAGACAAAGCCGCTGAATCGCTGCCTAATAAACCAGAAGCAATCACTGGCGTACCCGTTAAGGCTGCGACATCACTTCTGTTATAGACCTTATCGGCAGCAGATAGACCGCCGATGATGATTGGGGCTGCGGCTATATCAGCAGTCAAGGCAGTTGTCACGCCAGACAAATAGTAGTTTGTATTAGAAAGTAAAAGCTGACTTAGATCCGCAGTCACAGAAAGGCCATTACCTTTATTGGCGCTGGCGAAAGAGCCAGTGACTGCACCACTAACTGATGCGCTATCTCCAGATAGCACGCCCTGCAATGTTGGTGTACCACTCAGAGTAGCCGTCGTCGTTGTGTCGTAGATCTTATTGGCTGCTAATAAGCCGCTGATGGTTAAAGGAGCCGCCGTAATGTCTGCTGCAAGCGCTATGGATGTGCCTGCGACGAAGTAGTTGGGATTTGAGAGGCTTAGACCGCTCAAAGTAGGTGCGACAGCAATGCCAGAGCCAACATTAGGTCCGGCAAATATACCAGCTGTCGCAGTGCCTGATATGTTCGAGATATCGCCAGTTAACAAACCCGAGGCAATGACTGGGGTGCCTGTTAAGACTGCAACACGACCTGTGTCATACACTTTATTGGCTGCCGACAGGCCACTGATAATGACAGGTGCGCGAGTAATTTCACTGGCGATATTTGCTTCATAGGTTATCAAGTAATTTTGCGTGACTGTGGATGAACCACTGACAACGCTGACAGTTGACACATTGACTGTTTTGGATGTTCCAGCATTGACATCGGCATAGGCAAAGGCGCCTCCTGATAACGTATCTTGCGAGCTTGTTCCCTCGTTCATAAACAAGGTGCCACTCTTTAATTGCAAGGCTGGGGCAGTCACAGCTGAAGCAGTGCTCAGGGTTGTATCGTAAACCTTGGTCAGGTTATTCACGCCCACCGTAATGGCAGCAGGACTGATGGTCACAGTAGAGAAGATGGGGTCAACAACGGTGTAGTTGCTGGCCAAACCACCGCCCGTTCCATTCACCAGCACTGCATTGTTCAAACTGGCCAAATTTGCAGATCCCACATTGGGGTTACTTAAAGTGCCCGTACTAGCAGAAGTTAATGTCAACGTTTGTCCTGCCACACCCGCAATCGTCATCTGATTGGCGGCAACAGAATTGCTACCGTCATAGGTTTTAGCTGCAGTAACAGTAATTGGAGCTGGCGTAATATCAGCTGCTAATAAAGTGCTAACACCCGTCACACTGTAGTTGGTATTGTTGATCGTTAAACCACTTGTTACAGCAGTCACGGCAATGCCTGTGCCTACATTGGCGCTGGTAAATTGACCAGTCACGCTACCACTGATGCTAGCGGTATCACTGCCAAGCAATCCAGAAATAGTTGGGGTGCCAGTTAGGATGACGTCTGTGTTTGCGTTGTACACCTTATTGGCGGCAGATAAACCACTGATGGTCACAGGCGCAGGCGTGATGTTTGCTGTCAATCCAGTTGGCTGAGTCAATACATAGTTCGATGCAACGGAGCCACTGAGCCTATTTAAAGCGCTAACCGAAATGCCAGTGGCAACATTGATAGATGCAAAACTACCAGACTGGGCCAGGTTTAGATATGCAGAATCATTTGCAGCGATGCCAACCAATTGGCCACCATTGATGGTGGCTACATTTGTGGCATCGTAAATTTTATTGACAACGACTGAATTGCTAACAGTCAACTCTTTGGGTGTAACGCTTAAAGTACCCGTGTTATAAATAATTGGTTTAGCTTCACTGTAGTTTCTAGAATAATTTGGAACCAATTGCAAATTGCTCGCATTCAACACAATGTTGCCCACATTGAGGTTATTACCTGCACCATAAGAGCTAGAGGCAATGACCGGGGCAATCTCAAATGTATATTTACCTTGAGCTGTACCCACGCCAGAACCCAAAGCGTCTGTTGCAGTCCAGACATTGCTACCAGCGCTGGGTGCTGAGATACTCAAGCTAATGATCGTTGGTGAAGTTACTCCGACACCACAATTGGTGCAATAGCCTGCAGTGATGCCATTGCTTGCTGAAAGCGCATTGCCTAGATAGCTGGCATTGCTCAAGTTCACTACACCATAAGTAGCTGTATTGCTGCCAGCATTGACGATCATTTGATAGTTGTCGGCAACCATCAATGAGCCATTGACGAATGTGAGGCTATAGTTTGAAGAAGTAGCGCTGGGTGTCAATGCATTCAGAGTTGGCGTACTCATTGAAGCGCTTAATAAAGCTGCTGAATAGGTCACTGTCGCACTGCTAATGGCTGTGCTAGCAGTATCAGCTCCCAAAAGACCTGTTAGTTGAAATGCCAATGGCGTAGCAGGCGCCACTCCCACAAATGTGCTGACATCGTTGGCCGTCATGGTCAATGGTGCAGGCGAGATACTCGCCCCGCCTACAGTTGTCGATACGGTTGTAGGCAACACATAGTTCGTGAGAGTTGCCCCGCCCTTAGCGACATAGGATGATCCAACTGCTGCAGTCACGGTCGTAGCGCTAGCCACATTGGCGTTGTTATAGCTTCCCACAGTTTGTGTAATGTAGGCCCCATCGTTGCCCATAAATCCAGTCAGGATGTAGGACCCATCAGATGAACTGTTACCACTCGTCAAGATTGCAGCAGTGGACGTGTCGTACATCTTGGTTTGATTGACGATCGATGCGGTAATGGACTTAGGAGAAATCGAAACGTTATTCGTTGTCGCCGGCAATCTGTAGTTGCTTGCTAATCCGCCGCCTGTTCCATCCACCAAGCTCAAGCCAGTCGTGTTGAGATTGCTGACGCCAATCACATTGGCACTGTTGGCACTGGCGGATCCGTTGATGGCCAGTGTTTGTGAGCCGATACCCGTCGCTACAGTGAAGTTAGTGCCGGCATCACCCGCAGTAAATGTCGTAGTGCCGTCATACACCTTGCTCGAACTCAGCGTGACGGTTGCTGGGGTGATGACGTAGTTGTTCGTTAGGGCGCTCGCTAGTACAACTTGATAGTTGGCATTGGTCGTGCTGATGGCCAAATTACCGGCGGCATAGCCATAGGTACCTGCGTTTTGTACAGTGGCAGAAGCGCCATTCGCAGTAAAGCCAAGGCTGCCTGTAAACGACAGGGCCACATTGCTTGCTGAATCTGCATTTTTATAGCCTGTTACAGCATAGTTTGCTGCGCTTGCAGAGTGTGTTGCTGCGTTCAAGGCGTTGCCGTTATAGACAGCGCTTTTAGAAATTGGTGCAACAGTCAAAGTGGCTGGGGACACCGTTAACTGGCCTGCCACATAGCCAATGGCGTAATTAGATAAGCCTGAGCCAGTAGCAGCACTGGCAACAATGGCACTGTTGTATGTGGCTGCATTGACTGTGGCTGCAACGGCACTGCTACCGCTGTACTGCAGTGTCACTGCATTGATTGCATCACCCGTGATGAGTCCGGATTGTGTAAATGCACTTGTGCCCAAGCTGGTTGTACTGCCATAGGTGCTACTGACATTGCTTGCGGTAATTGTGAGCGGCTTTGCCGTAATGTTGGCGCTAACACCTGTGGGCTGAGTCAATGTGTAGTTGGCAGCAGCTGATCCGCTGATGCTGTGATTCATGGCAACGGCAACCGCAGTACCCACATTTGAAGAAGTAAATACCCCTGCCCTGGTTAATACAACATTGCTGCTATCAGCGGAAATCACCCCAACTAAAGATCCCGCAGTGACTGTTGCATCAGTCGTTCGGTCGTAAACCTTGTTAGAAACTACGGTGCCGGATACCGTCAATGCTTTCGGGGTGATATTGGCAGCAACTGGGTTGGGCTGAACCAATGCGTAGTTGCCGGCAGCGCCACCACTGATACTGGCAGTCACCGCTACGTTAATTGCATTGGCTGCATTGGCCGATCCAAACTGGCCGCTTTGAGTCAAGCTGACATTGGCACCATCAGAGCCAACGAGACCCACTAAAGTGCCTCCAGTGACTGTTGCCGAAGTGCCGCCGTCATACACCTTATTTGCAGCCGTCACGCCACTGATAGTGAGCGACTTGGGTGTGATATTGCCAACAATGCCCGTTGGCTGAATCAATGAGTAGTTACCGGCATTGAGTCCACTCAAGCTTGCGCTGGAGGTGACAGCAATGCCATCAGCAACCGCAGCTTGTGCAAATGATCCCGC
>Ga0114974_10000494_pt1 | contig 32795 bp, 21 predicted proteins | sample S_130206_EF_Meta_FD_87318 | JGI IMG/M metagenome (GOLD analysis project Ga0114974, IMG submission 87318) | Freshwater microbial communities from Lake Simoncouche, Canada to study carbon cycling - S_130206_EF_MetaG | ecosystem: Environmental > Aquatic > Freshwater > Lake | place: Lake... | reverse complement strand
CGCAGGTTGGTATGCAACCGAAGATGGTGTGACTACATCAGTTGCACATTGGCTCGAAGAAGATGACTTCCGCAATAATGGTGGAGTCATGAATCATGAAACCGTAGAGAGTATCTCAAAGCGTCGTAAACCATTCACCGTAGATTATACTGGTTTTGGATGGGTACTAATTAAGCACGGAGTATTTGAGAATTCTGAGATGAAGTATCCTTGGTTTGCACCAAAGATGCAAGTCTTTGATTCTGGAGACGTTCAAGATATGTGTGGAGAAGATGTATCATTCTGTCTCGACGCGAAAGAAGCAGGTTTTGAGATTTGGTGTGATCCTCGCATTCGCGTTGGACACGAAAAGACTCGCGTAATCTGATGACTACTAAGTATAATATCCTTTGTAAGGGACGTAAAATTTACACAGATCTTACAGAGGAAGAATACTTCAACACTATGGAGGATCTGGCAATTGATTTCTATCAGTCAGGTTCTCCAAATCCAAATGAAATTGAAACTGAGGTAATTGAAAATGGCTAAGCGTCCGTCACTGTCTGGTAAAGTTGTTATTGAATCGAAGCCCAAGAAGAGTCGTCAAGGGTCTGGTGCTCATACTAAGTACGCCGCTACTTCTCGTAACGGGGCAAAGAAAAGATATAGAGGTCAGGGGTAATTCATAAAGTATTATGATTCAATTGAATCCCACAATCCCAGTCATTACTCCTAAGGGTAAAGGCTGGGCATTTTTTTGCATTGATCGATCACAAGAACACGACCTAGAATGGGTTGTCTTTTTGGATGAAACTGGTGAATGTTGGACCTTTCGAAATTCTGAGATTCGTATTCAGAAAAATTACACACTTTCTCGTAAAAATGTCAGTGATTTTTCGACAAATAAATAAATCTTTAGTGTGGATTTTATGCCTTGGAAAGATTTTCAATGGGTAAACACCTCTTGTTAGAGGTTTATGATATAAAGTTTGACTTATTGAATGATGGAATTGCCATTCAGGAAGTCATGGTGCGCGGAATTAAACGTGCAGGAATGACAATTCTCAACATTTATCAACATTGCTTTGTTCCACAAGGAGTTACGATTGTAGTTGCACTATCGGAAAGTCATGTTTCGTGCCATACATGGCCAGAAGAAGGTGCGATTGCAATTGATGTATATACATGTGGAGAAGGGAATCCTAAATTGATCGCACTAGAACTATTAAAATACTTAGATTCGAATAATTTTAGACTAAAAGAGATAGATCGTTAAATAGGAATAGGGAGATAGCAACCTCCTTCCAAAAAAAGTTCTGTTTTTACAAAAAACAGGAGCTAAAAATGTCAAATTTACCAGTTGATAGAGATGCAGACTATATGCATCAGATGTGGGGAACCACAAAACTAATTACTGACTATGAAAAACCAAAGACTATTCAAGAGATTATGCACGATGAGATTCCATTAAGAAAGCATTATTTGAAAGAACAATCTGAATTGCATAAAAAAATTCGCAATGATGTAGATTATGATGATTGGGAATATGGAACTGAACCAAATTATGGATCTTCTTGGAAATCGGCATAAATAAAATATAGAAATATATCACGAAATGGCAATACAAAGGATATCTAGATCATTTAAAGATATTAGTTTATCCTTTGATCCACATCCAGTGACAAAGGATCTACCAATACTTAAGAATGAACGTGCAATTACTAGATCAATTCGCAATCTGGTAGAAACAATTCCAACCGAAAGATTTTTTAATTCTTTACTTGGATCTGATGTTCGTTCAAGTTTATTTGAATTTGTAGACTACGGTACTGCATCTATCGTACAAACGCAAATTGAAACCACAATTGAAAATTATGAACCAAGAGTTGACAATGTGAAAGTAGAAGTAGATCCTCAACCAGATAATAATTCATTTGAAGTTACCGTTATATTTGATATTATTGGGCAACAATTTCCAACGCAACAATTTACATTTCTACTAGAGGCAACAAGATAAAATGCCTTTTACTAAATTCACAAATCTAGATTTCGATCAAATAAGAACATCCATTAAGGATTATCTCCGTGCTAACTCTACATTCACGGATTTTGACTTTGAAGGATCTAATTTTTCAGTATTAATTGATACTCTAGCATATAACACCTATATTACTGCATTCAACTCAAACATGATTGTGAATGAATCCTTCTTGGATTCTGCAACACTCAGAGAGAATGTAGTTTCACTAGCAAGAAATATCGGTTATGTACCACGCTCCAGAACCTGCTCTAAGGCACAGGTAACCATTACCGGAACAACTTCATCAACTGAATCAATAGTAACCATTCCAGCAGGTTTGGTGTGCGTAGGGACAGCAAATGATACTTCATATACTTTTTGCACTCCAGAAAATATTTCAACAACGATTTCAAATGGATCTGTAGGTTTCAGTAGCATTACAGTTTATCAAGGAACATTTTTAAAAAAAACCTTTACTGTAGATGGATCCTTAGATCAAAGATTTGTTCTAGATAACGCTAATATTGATACATCTACAATTTTCGTATACGTTAGGGGTATTAATGATAGTGGTGATGGTGTAAAATATTCTTTAGTCGAAAATATCTTAAATATCGATTCTTCTTCACAAATCTATTTAATTCAAGAAGTTCAAGATGAGAAATATGAACTTCTTTTTGGTGATGGTAGATTTGGGAAAAAATTAGATAATAATAGTGTTATTACCGTATATTATATTACAACAGATGGTTCTGATGGAAATGGTGCTTCTCAATTTTCTTTACAAACAACTTTTAAATCATCTTCGGGAAGTAATATTTCATTAATTGGAGCAACTATTACTACAAATCAATCTTCCATAAATGGTGGAGAGATAGAAGCAATTGATTCAATCAAGTATTTTGCTCCAAGAATCTATTCTTCACAATATAGAGCGGTAACTGCGCGTGACTATGAGGCAATTATTAAAAAGATATATCCAGATACAGAATCTGTGGCAATTGTTGGTGGAGAAGAATTAGATCCACCAGAATATGGAACAGTTAGTATAAGCATCAAACCAAAAAATGGTACATTTGTATCCGAATTTAATAAGGAGCAAATTAAAAATAAACTAAAACAATATAGTGTTTCTGGAATCAATCAAAAGATTATTGATCTTAAAATATTATATGTTGAGATTGACTCCTCAATCTATTATAATTCATCTCAAGTTTCTGGAGTAGAATCATTAAAAACGAAAGTAACTAAATCTCTAACTGATTATTCAAACTCAACTGACCTCAATAAATTTGGCGGAAGATTCAAATATAGTAAAGTTCTACAGATTATTGATAATACAGATACTTCCATCACTTCAAATATTACTAAAGTTATCATTAGAAGAGATCTTAAAGTAACACTTGATAATTTTGTTCAATATGAATTATGTTTTGGTAATAAATTTCACTATAAATCCGAAGGTTACAATATTAAGTCAACTGGATTTAAAGTTTTAAACGATCCTGATACTGTATATTTCACTGATGTTCCAAATAAAGATGCAAATGGAAATCTAGACGGAAGCGGTATGGGCATTTTATCGGTAGTAAAACCTGTTTCAGTAGGTATCGGAACAACAATAACATCTAATAATAGAGTTGTTGTTAAATCTGCAGGAACAATTGATTATAATAAAGGTGAAATTAAAATAGGAACTCTTAAAATTATTTCTACTTCATTACCAAATTCAATTATTGAAATACAGGCGTATCCAGAATCGAATGATGTTTTGGGATTAAAAGACTTATATTTGAATTTTAATCTTACAAAAAGTTCAATAAATATGGTTAGGGATGTAGTTGCATCTGGTGATGAAATATCTGGAACAGTATTTGCCAGAGATTTTTATACTTCAAGTTACTCAAACGGAAACCTAATAAGAAAGTAAAATAATGATACAGACGGGATTTGAATCTAGAGTTAAAATACAGCAAATAATCAACAACCAACTTCCAGAATTTATACTGGAGGAAAGTCCAAAAGCTTCAGAATTTCTGAAGCAATATTATATTTCTCAGGAATATCAGGGAGCTCCTGTAGATATTGCAGAGAATCTAGATCAGTATTTAAAACTCGACAATCTAACTCCTGAAGTTGTTGTAGGAAATACTATCCTTAGTTCTAATGTTACTCCTACTGATAAAGTCATTACAGTAACAAGTACTAAAGGATTTCCTCAAAATTATGGTTTATTGAAAATTGATGATGAAATTATCACATATACTGGATTAACTACAAATACATTTACTGGATGTGTTCGTGGGTTTAGTGGAATTACATCATATCATGCAGATTCTAATCAAGAAGAACTTGTATTTTCAACTTCTAAAGCAGATTCCCATGTTAGTGGGTCCACAGTACAAAATTTAAGTTCACTATTTTTAAAAGAATTTTATAAAAAATTAAAATACTCCTTAACTCCAGGATTAGAAAATGTAGATTTTGTTTCCGATTTAAATGTAGGAAACTTCATCAAAAATGCAAGATCTTTTTATCAATCTAAAGGTACTGATGAATCCTTTAGAATTTTGTTTAATGTTTTATATGGTGTTACTCCAAGAGTAGTAAATTTAGAAGATTTTCTGATTAAACCATCATCTGCAGAATATGTAAGAAGAGAAGTTGTATCAGCAGAAAGAATTTCTGGAGATCCTTCAAAATTAGTTGGACAATCAATTTTCAAATCCACAGATTTAGATACTAACGCATCAGTATCTGAGGTAGAAATATTCACTAGAAAAAATAAAACTTATTACAAACTATCACTTTTTATTGGATATGAAGAAAATTCTGCTATCCAAGGTAATTTCACAATTACTCAAAATACAAAATGCCTAGAAAATGTATCTGTAGGTGCATCAGTAATTAGTGTAGATTCTACAATTGGATTTAGTAAATCAGGTACTATTGTATCTGGATCAAATATAATCACTTATACTGATAAGAGTATTAATCAATTTTTGGGATGTTCTGGAATTACAACACCAATTAATTGTACCGATAATGTAAGGTCCGATGAGACTTATTATGGATATGAAGATGGTGATGAAAGTAAAAAGGTAGAATTAAGATTTACTGGAGTATTATCAGAATTTGTACCAATATCAGAATCTTTTAAGGTTAGTGTTGGTGATGAAATTTCAATCAAAAGTCTTGGAGAAAAAATTGTAAATCCAGATCAAAATTTATCATATAAGCAAATTTTTGCAAATTCTTGGTTATACAATACAAGTTCAAGATATGAAATAAATTCTATTAGTGGATCTTCATTAGTACTCAAAAGTCCAATTGATCGTTCCAGTTTAAAGGAAGGTGATCAAGTTGAAATTTTAGAAAGAAACGGTGATACGGTAATATTTCCTACAATAGGAGAAGATATTCCATATGTTAGTAAAAAAATTATCAATAATTTATATTCACTTGAATTAAACAATTTTATCTTTAATCCAACAGCAGGAAAAGAATATGATCTGAGAAGAAGAGTAAATAAAGCAAGTAGTTCAAATGTTCCAATTAAATTTGGAAATGATTCAATTTTATCAGATATACAAAATGTGTATACTGAGAATGATGAGTACATGTATGTCGCATCGAATTCTTTACCGTCAAATAATAGAAATATAGATATACCTTATGCATATCAAATAACAAAAAATATTAATTCGGTTACTGCAGTTGAACTTGGTGATTTTATTGACAATTCATATACATCAATAATTTCCAATACAACTATTCCATTTATCAGTGGTGATATTATATATTACAATCCACAGTCTACTCCTATTTCAGGACTGACAACTGGTTATTATTATGCTGATAAAATAACCAGTAATAAAATCAGATTATATTCTTCAAAATCTTTCATTGGTAGCGATCAATATTTAACTTATGAGTCATCAATTATTTCTCCTGGATCTAGTACATTCACATTAGCATCACAAAAATCTGCAGAAATTGGTCCACAAAAATTACTTAAGAAATTTTCACTACCTCAAAATATACAAAATGGTTCCGGAGAGATAACAACTCCAGGATCAATTGGAATGTTGATTAATGGTGTAGAAATTTTAAATTATAAATCAAATGATAAAATTTATTATGGACCATTAGAATCTATAGAAATTTTAAATGGTGGTAAAGATTATGACGTTATAAATCCCCCAGTGATTTCAATTTCATCTGGTGTTGGTATAACTGCATTAGTTCAACCAGTTCTTAAGGGAAGTATTGAAAAGGTCATTATAGATCCTCAGGATTTTGATATCAATTATTCAGTATTAATTTCTGCAAGTGGTGGTAATGGTTATGGTGCGGTTTTTGAACCTATTATACAGAAAAGGGTAAGAGAAGTATATTTTGATGCAAGATTATCAAGTGATAATGGTGGAGTTAATATTGATTATGAAACTTTATATTTCCTCAAAGATCACAATTTTAAAAATGGTGAGGAAATAGTTTACAATTCAAATGGAAATCTTGAAATTGGTATTGGTACTTATTATGGATCAAATAATACCCAAAATAGAACTTTAGTTAATAACGCAAGATATTATACGCAAGTAGAAAATAATAGAACTATAAAATTATATTCATCTTCGTTAGATTATTTGGCGGGTATTAATACAATAGGATTTACATCGACTAGTAATTCTGGAATACACAAATTTTCAACAATTTCAAATAAAAATACAATATCAGAAATTAAAGTTATTCATGGTGGGGAAGGGTATCAAAATAGAAAGTTAATTGTAAAAACTAGTGGAATATCCACTATCACAAATACAGTTAATTTTAAAAATCATGGATTTAATGATGGAGAACTTATTGAATACAAATATCAATCCTCCCCTATAGTAGGATTGACAACAATAAATCAATATTATATCTCAAAGTTAGATGATAATTCTTTCAGATTGTGTGATGCTGGAATTGGTGGAACTAACTTATCAAATTATGTTAGAAAGAACTATACTAAGTTGCTATCTACAGGATCAGGATATCAATACTTCAGTTATCCAGATATTTCAGTTTCTGTAACATATTCTCCAGTTGGTTTTGGTACTACAACTCAAGTATATTCAATTACAGCAACACCAACTGTTAGAGGAAGTATAATTGATGCATATCTTTATGAAAATGGAACTGGTTATGGAACAACAATATTAAATTTCCATAAAAAACCATCAGTATCAATAAAAAATGGAAAAGAAGCACAATTAAAACCAGTAATTATTAATGGAATGCTGGATTCTGTTTCAATTCAATATGCTGGATATGACTATTATTCCATTCCAGACTTGATTATTAGTGATGCATCTGGTTCTGGATCTGGGGCTAAACTAAAATCAACTATATCTAATGGAAGAATTGCTAATGTAACTGTAATTAATCCTGGTATAGGATATTCTGATACATCAACTAGTATCCAAGTTAAACCTTCGGGAATAAATGCACTTTTTGATGCAAATGTGCGATCACTTACTCTACTTAATAATGTAAAATTTGGTAATGAGTTATTATTAGATAATGGAGATACTTTACAGTATTCTGTTTGTGGGTATTTTGAAACTTTAAAAAATTCATTGAAAGATGATAACTCAGATCATTCCCCAATTATTGGATGGTCTTATGATGGAAATCCAATATATGGTCCATATGGATATCCAGATCCAAATCTAAATTCTGAGAAAAAGGCACTAACTTCTGGATATACATTAAATACTTCAAATATTATTGACAGACCAAATAACTTTGCGAATGGATTTTTTGTTGAAGATTATATCTACACAAATTCTGGTGACTTAGATGAATATAATGGAAGATTTGGAAAAACAAAGGAATTTCCAAATGGCGTTTATGCATATTTTGCAACGATTGATCCCCAAACTCTTAACCCAATTTTCCCATATTTTATTGGTAATAGATATAGATCAAATTTTATAGAAGATAATTCTATTATCGATCAATCATTCGATTTCAATAATTCAAAATTAATTAGAAATACTTTCCCATATAAAATTTCTGATCAATATGCTAACAATGATTTTATAGTGGAGTCTAATGAATTCTCCCAACAAAAATCAGTCATTGAATCGGTTACAGAAGGATATGTAAATGATTTTGATATTTTAAACTCTGGACTAAATTACAAAGTTGGAGATTCTTTGGAATTTGATAATACTAATACCTCGGGTGGAGGATTATTATCTAAGGTTTCATCCATAAAAGGAAAAGATATTGTAAATGTTAGCACATCTACAGAAAATTATTTAAACGCCATTTTTTCTTGGAAGAATGAACGTGAGATAAACATATCTATTTTACCAAATCATAATTTATCAGATAATGATACTGTTATAATTTCTGGATTTTCAACTAATTTAGCAAAATTAAATGGATCATATAAAATAGGAGTTACTTCATATACATCTTCATGTATTTCTACAGTAACTTCATCAACTGCAGGATTATCTACAGAAATTTATGTTGCACAATTCCCATTAGAAGCAATATCAATTGGAAGTAGCATTATGATTGGTAGTGAAACTTTAAAAGTTCTCGAAGTATTTGAAAATTTAAATATCTTAAAGGTTCAGAGAGGTTTAACTGGAGTATCACATACTGCGACAACGCAAATAAATTTCATTCCAAATTCATTTATAATTTCAAAAAATATAGATTATTTTGATTCTAAACCAAATGATAAAGTTTATTTTAATCCCAGAGAATCTGTAGGTGTAGGTACAACCACAGGAATTACAAACTCAATTACTTTTTCTTTTGGTGATTCAACTATTACAAGATCAGTTCCAACAAAAGGAATTTTTATTGAAAATCACCCATTCAAAGATAATCAGCAAGTTGTATTTAATACAAACGGCGCAGCATCCATTTCAATATCAACCTCTGCATCAGCATCTCCAATTGATTTGCCAAGTGTTGTCTATATTGCAAATAAAAATATAAACACTATAGGTATAAAAACTCAAATAAATGGTCAAGAAGTATTCTTCAGAAGCAATGGAGATGATAATGATGGATATTCCTTTGAAAGTTCTTATACTCAGGTAATTGGAAATGTGAAGAAAATTAAATCCACAGTTTCAGTTTCAACTTATCATGAGTTAACTGGTGGAGATATTATTAATTTGAGTATTAAACCAAATCTTTCGGTGGGTATTGGAACTTCAACATCAATTTCTGTTAAGAGAGATACAACTACAGGAAATATTTTAATTAATCCTATTGGATTTAATTCCACTGGCATTAATACATCAACTAGTAGAATTACAATCAATTCTCACAATTTAAATACTGGTGATAAAGTTTTATATTCTGCAAATATAATTGCATCTGGATTATCAACTGGAGCATATTACATTTATAAAATTGATGACAACACTATTAAACTTTCGGAGACTTATAGTGATTGTACACAAAATACACCAATCACTGTAAGTATTGGGAGTACTGGTGGATCGAATCAGACTATTTCAAGAATAAATCCACAAATAAAATCTATAAAAAATAACAATTTGGTATTTAACTTATCAGATTCTTCTTTATTAGGATATGAATTTAAGATTTATTATGATGCAGATTTTAACAATGAATTTGTTTCCACTGGATCCGCAAATACATTTTCATTGATTGGTGTTGGAACTGTGGGAGTATCATCAACAGCATCATTGAGTATAACATATGATGAAAATTTATCTGACAAATTATACTATAATTTGGAAAAATCTGGATATATAAGCACTTCCGATAAGGAAGTCGTAAATGCGTCACAAATACTATTTGTAGATAGTGCATATAAACAATCTTATAACGTATTTGGAATAGGGTCTACAACTTTTAGCATATCACTAAATACAATTCCAGAAAAATTATCATATTCTCAAAGTGAGTGTAGTGTTTTAGAATACTCAACTAGTTCAAAATCCGCACAAGGTGCAATTGATAAGATTGATATTATTTCTGGGGGAACTGGATATAAAAAATTACCTATTTTTACTGGTTCAAATTCTGAAAACGGAACTGGTGCATACATTGTTCCAAAATCCACTACAATAGGAAATCCAAAAGAAGTAAGAATTATTAATGAGGGATTTGAATATTCTTCAGATAAAACCTTAAATCCAATTGCATATATATCCCCACTCATAACAATAGATAATTCTAATACAATTTCTAATATTGAAGTTATAAATTCAGGAAAAAATTATACATATGCACCATCAATTCAAATTGTTAATTCTAAAACTGGAGAAGAAATTGATAGCGGAATTTTAAATGCGATTTTGACTGGTAGTTCTATTGCTTCTGTTAATATTTTACAAGAACCAAAAGGATTACCATCAACAGTTGTGAATTTATTTGCTACCAATAATACAAATGGTATAAGTATTGAAAAAGTGGAATCTTCATCTACTGGTATTTTTACATGTGCAATAACTACACCAACATTAGGTTTTAGTACTAGACCATTTGATATTGGTGATCAAGTTTTTGTTGAAGGAATACAAAAATATGGATCTGGTGGATCTGGATTTAATTCTAAGGATTATGGATATAAATTTTTCACAGTAAGTAATTATAATGACTCTGGTACTTCAGTCAAAGTAACAGTTGATATTTCTTCTCTAACATCAAATACTGGGATTGCAAAAACAATTCAAGATTTATCTGGAAATATTGTAAAATATAGTGATTATCCGACTTTCAAAGTAACTCAAAAATCATCTTCATTTTTAGTTGGTGAAAAAATTATATTAGACGGTAATGAAGTAGATCTTATTATTGCAAATTCTGATAATAATTTCATTAAAGTATATGGATCCTATGAATTATCAGTAGGAGAAGTTATAACTGGAAAAGAATCTGGAAATATTGCAACTATAAGTAAAATTAATGCTAATTTTGGAAAATTTGAAATTAACTATTCAGTAAGAAAAACCAATGGTTGGTCAAATGATATTGGAAAATTGAATCAGGATAATCAATCAATTTCTGATAATGATTATTACCAAAATCTTGCGTATACAATAAAAAGTCCCATTCAGTATGAAGATCTAAGAACTCCCGTAAATAGTTTACTTCATACTAGTGGATTAAAAAACTTCTCCGATACTGGAATTACATCAAGTGCAAAATTTACACTTTCCTCTAAGGAATATTTGACCACAACTAATAATATAATTAATGAAAATAGAGTTGATACAATTTATAATTTTGATTTATCTACTGATGTTGATTTAATTGATGACAAATCAAAATTCATAAAATTAAAAACTAAGAGACTATCTGATTATATTGAGTGTATTAGTAATAGAGTTTTGAAAATTGATAACATAAGTTCAAGATTTTCCAATGAAGATGGTTCACCTTCAGAATTTTTAAATATATTAAAGATTGATTCCTCAGAATCATATGATAATTTATTGTTTAGAATTACTGATCCAGAAAATTCAAAAATTCAATTAACAGAAATTGTTTTATTGAATAATTCAAATGATACTTTTATTTTACAAAAAGGAACAGCATATAATGTAGGGTTAGGATTTACTAGTTACTCAACAGAAGAGTATGGAAACTTTTCAATTATTACTGATATCTATGATGATACATATTTGAGATTCAATCCAACAAATCCTTACGATTATGATTATGATATTAAAGTAATTAAAAGTAACTTTAATTCTACATTAACAGGTATTGGAACTAAATCTATAGGATTTATAGACTTAACTGGATCAAATATAACTGTAAATGCTGGTTTAACAAATTCCATTATTTCTATTCCATCTAATAAGATTGAAGGATTGTATGCAAATGTTCAGATAATCAATACAAATTCAAATCAAATGAATTTTGTTGAATTATATCTAAATTATGATGGAACTAATACATATATTTCAGAATATTATTTTGATTCAGAATCCTCATCAAACAATTATTCGGGAAATTTGATAGGTACATTTGGTGCAAATATTTCTTCTGGAGTTTTATCACTAAATTATACCAATAATTCAACTAATAGTGTTAGTATTAGATCAAAAATTGTTGGATTTGGGACGACGGCAGTTGGAACTGGAGTATACAGATTTAAATCGATAGGAGAAGTTGATGGATATGAAAGATCAGCAATTTTACAATCAAATTATTCATCAAATGTTTCTTCCGCATCAACTATAATATCTACAAATGCCAATGATTTCAATGCAATTAGATCATTGGTAAGAGTGAGTGTTGGAACAACAAGCGCAATTCATAGAATATTAACAATTCATGATAATACTGATAGTTATGTCCAACAAGAAAATTTCACTTCTATTGGAAATATGAATGGTATTGGAACTTTTGGTAGTGTATATTCAGGAAATGATTTTAAATTGATATTCTATCCAGATGTAAATATAACTGGACAAATTAAAATCTCATCCTTTAATGAATGTTTATATAATATTTTAGATTCTGTTAATGTGCCAGAAGATTTGAGTTATGGATCGGTAACTGAATCAATTGATGTTTATTTTTATAATGGAATTAATGGAAATAGAGTGAATAGAACCGAATTCGATTTGACTTCTAATAATTATCCAATTTTTGCAAAAACTTTTAATCCTCAGGATAGTTTAGTACTAAATCCTTCTACTGGAATATTTACAATATCCAATCATTTCTTTAGTAATGCAGAAAAACTCATCTATACACCAAAATCCACATTCATTGGAATAGGTGAAAGTGCAGTAGGAATAGGATCTACATTAAATTCTGCCGGGATTGTTACTAATAGATTGCCATCAGAAGTTTATGTTATTAAAGATTCTGAAGATACCTTTAAACTGTCTACTAGAAAAGATTATGCTTTACTTGGTATAGGAGTAACATTCACTTCTTATGGATTAGGAAATGCCCATAAACTTGAAATGGATAAGAAAAATGAAAAGGTAATTATTAGTATTGACAATGTTACCCAATATCCATTAACATTTACTCCAATAAATTATAATTTATCTGGAAATGGTGGACAAATTGGTACAGATTCAACTTATATTGCACTATCTGGTATTTCATCAATATTCCCCAAAGATATTCTGAAAGTTGATAATGAATATATGAATATTGTGTCAGTTGGACTTGGTACTACAAATATAGGACCTATTACCAATAGTGGTTCAATTCCTTTAGTACTAGTTTCTAGAGGTTTTGTGGGATCATCTGCTACCACACATACTGATTCCACTAATGCTGGAATTTATAAAGGATCTTATAATATTGTAGGCAATAGTATATTTTTTGCAGAATCCCCAAGGGGAAATCCACAGATAATCAGAGATTCTAGTAATTTAACTTTTGAAACTTCCGATTTTGCAGGAAGAGTATATCTCAGAAATGATTATACTACAAATAAAATATATGATGATATTTCAGATAAATTTACAGGAATAGGTAGAACTTTTACATTAACTGTTGGTGGTGCAAATACTGTTGGTTTAGGTACTACTGCTAAAAATGGAATTCTATTCATAAATGGCATTTTCCAAACTCCAAGTACCAATAACAATCCATCAAATAATTTTAAAATTATTGAAACTTCTTCTGGTGGATCTGGAATAACAAGTGTTGTATTTTCTGGAATAACTGATGATAATGGTAATATAATCACATCAATATATGATGTTAATCAAAATCAAACTCCAAGAGGTGGTTTAATTATTTCTCTTGGTTCTTCAATTGGGTTGGGATACGCACCTCTTGTTGGCGCAGCAGTTACTGCTGTAGTTGGTGCGGGTGGTAGTATAGTATCTGTCGGATTTGGAACTACTGATATTCTAGGTTCCGGATATAATGGAATTGTATCTATTGGTGTTACAGTGTATCAAAGTGGACATGCAGGAGTTGGATCCACAGCTATTATTACTGCTACTGTTGGTGCTGGAGGAACTTTAGCATTTTCAATTGGTTATGGTGGAACAGGATATACCAATCCCAAAATATTTGTTTCTCCTCCCTCATACGAAAATCTAGAAATTAGTGGAGTTTCTAGATTGGGTATTGGGTCAACATCTACTACTGGAATTGGTTTACTACTATCTCTTGATGTACAACCTACTTCTACAACTGGAATTGGATCAACATATTTTGAAGTATCCTCATTTAAAATATCAAGACAAGGTTATTCATTTAGACGTGGTGATGTATTTAAACCTGTTGGTTTAGTTACAGATCGAAGATTATCATCACCATTGTCAGAATTTACATTAACTGTCTTAGATACTTTTACAGATTCCTTTGCTTTTTGGCAATTTGGAGAATTTGATTATATCGATTCTGTAAAAAATTATCAGGATGGAATTAGAACAAGATTCCCATTATTTTATAATTCAGAACTACTTAGTTTTGAAACGGCAAATAATTCTCCAATAGATTTAAATAATTTATTATTAATCATTATAAATGGAGTAATTCAGGATCCTGGAGTATCTTATAATTTTAATGGTGGTACATCTTTTGTATTTACAACAGCACCAAAAAAAGAAGACAATATTTCAATATTCTTTTATAGAGGAACTACAGGAGAAGATAGTAAGCAATACAATGTAACTCCAACTGTAAAGAAAGGTGATTTTGTACAGATATTTAAAAATAACAATATTCCAGGAACAGTATCTCAAAATGAAAGAACTATTTTTAATTTATCTTATTCTGACAAATTTGAAACTAACCTATATTCTGATTTGGAAAGTATTGATACAGTAAATGATAAACCTATTAGTTGGACTAAACAAAAAGTTGATTCTGTAATTAATGGTAATATTACTTATAAGACAAGAGATTCTTTAGAATCTCGTATTTATCCAACAGCAAAAATAATTAAAGATTTTTCGTCAGTAAATAATGAAATCTTTATCGATTATGGACCAGGAATTGGACAAACTGTAAATGTATTTAATTATGAATTAAATGCCCCAGGAAGTATTAAATTTGATGCTTTAGTGATTTCTGGAACACCAGATCCCATATCTGGTGCAGTTTCTGCCACAGTTTCTGCTGCAGGAACAATTCAGTCATTAACAATCACAAATCCCGGAAGTGGTTATACTGGTTCAACAGTTACTGCTAAAATTTCTACACCATTGACAGTTGGCATTTTAACAGCACTACCTATGGGTGTAGGTGTTGGTATTGGATCTACTGCAACAGCAACTATCACAGTTTCTGCTGCAGGAACTTTAACAACTCCGATTAACATCACAAATCCTGGATTGGGATATAGTACTGGAATAATTCCTCAGGTTATTGTTCAATTACCTTCAATATCTTCAAAATATATTTCTGAAATTACAATAGTTCAAGGTTTTTCTGGAATTATTACTGGTATCACAACTACTACAGGAACAGGTGGTAATCCATTGGCACTGAAATTCTATCTACGTGCAGATTCTTTTAGTGGAACAGGTCTCACGACAGGTTATCCAATTTATATTAACAATACTTCGGTTGGAGCAGGTGTTACATCTATAGATAGTTCAAATTCTGCAATTGTTGGAATTGGATCCACTTTCTTGGATAATATTTACTACGTACATAGTATTACACCTTCAGGATCAGATGCTGTAGTAATTTCAAACATAAACTCAAATACTTCAGTTGTTGGAATAGCAACAACTGGTACTATATCAAATCCTGTTGGGAAATTTTCTTGGGGAAGATTATCTGGATTTGTAGGAGGTTCTAATGTTTCTATCGGTGTATCTGGTAAAACTGTAGATGTTGGATTATCAACTTTCCCATCTATTCAAAGAAGAAATGGTGGATTTCAATTGACTGGCGCATTGCTACAATAAACTACATAAATATAGAAAAAACTATTAATATGTCAGCATTTGTAACAGATCAATTTAGAATTTTAAACGCTAATAATTTTGTAGAATCCGTAACGAATTCTACAAATTCATATTATGTTTTTCTTGGATTACCAAATCCCACTGGTACATCTTTAGGATCTGTAGGATTTGGTAGAAGTGTTACTTGGAATTTGGATCCATTAGTTCCTACTGATAATATTTCATATCAAAGTCATTATAAAGATACTTCAATTTTTGGTAAAAAAATAACGGATTCAAATATTCGAAGAATTATAAGAAAAGTTGATTGGACAGTAAATACACAATATGAAATGTATAGACATGATTATAGTGTTTCAAATGTGACACCATTATCAAAATCTCCACGACTTTATGATTCGAATTTTTATGTAATAAATTCTGATTATAGAGTTTACATATGCATAGACAATGGATCCTCAGGAATTAATCCAACTGTCCAAAGATCTAAAGATGAACCAAAATTTACAGATTTGGAACCATCTGCAGCTGGTACAAGTGGTGACGGATACGTTTGGAAATATTTATTTACAGTTTCTCCTAGTGATATTATCAAATTTGATTCTACTGAGTATATTGTTGTTCCAAATAATTGGCAAACATCAACCGATTCTCAAGTTGTTTCAGTAAGAGAAAATGGGAACTCTACATTAAATCAAAATCAAATTAAAAAAATATATATTGAAAACGGTGGATCTGGATATAATGCAGGAACTGCCAAAATTCTTGGTGATGGTAGTGGAGGAGAAGTTTCTATTCAAGTCTTAAATGGCGTTATAACTTCTGCTACTGTGACATCTGGTGGTAGTGGATATAGTTATGGAATAGTTGATCTAGGTCCCCTTCAAAAAACTAGTTTGAGTAATTATGCAAAATTAATTCCAATTATCCCACCATCTAAGGGGCATGGATATGACTTATACACTGAATTGGGTACTGATAAAGTATTAATATATGCTCGTTTTGATGATTCGACAAAAGATTTTCCAGTAGATACAAAATTTTCTCAAATTGGAATTGTTAAAAATCCAACATATTTTGATTCTGATGTAATATTTGACGAAAATCAATTTTCATCCCTATATGCAATAAAACTTACTTCTGGCACTCCAATTGTTGGGGAAAAAATAACACAAACTTTAGCAAGTGGCAAAATTGCAAAAGGTTATGTGGCTTCATATGATAGCGAAACTAAGGTAATGAAATATTTTGGAGATAGGTCATTATACTATAATCCTACCAATGGTTATATTGATCAAACAGATTATAACGCAGTTTCTTTAAACTCTCAAGTTTTAAATTTTGAATCTTCATCAAATCAGATTCAACCATATTCAGCATCTATTGATGTATCTTTTGGCGATCCTACTCCAACAAATAAAGTTACTGTGGGAAATAAAGTTATAGATTTGGGAGTTACTTTCACAAAAGGATTGGCGAATCCAGAGATAAATAAAGCATCAGGAGATATTATTTACATTGATAATAGATCTCTAGTTTCTAGAAGTTCCAGGCAAAAAGAAGACATTAAAATTATCTTAGAATTTTAAAGAAAATGGCACAAAAAACAAATTTAAACATTAATCCATATTATGATGACTTTGATCCTAAGGATAATTTTTATAAAGTACTGTTCAATCCTGGAAGGCCGGTACAATCTAGGGAATTAACAACTCTACAGTCTATCTTACAAAATCAAATAGAAACCTTTGGAAGTAATATCTTCAAAGAAGGATCTATGGTGATTCCTGGCAATATTGGATATGATGGACAGTTTTATTCAGCAAAACTCAATTCAACTAATTTTGGAGTCGATATTTCATTATATATTAATTATTTTAAAGGTTTAAAGATAACAGGACAATCTTCCGGAACAACAGCAGTAATTCAATATATTGCTTTGCCTGATGGAAATAATATCGAAGAATTAACAATATATGTAAAATACTTAGATGCTGATAATAATTTTATTTTCAATCCATTCCAAGATGGTGAATCATTAGTTGCCAATGAGAATGTAACTTATGGTAATACTACAATTAATGCGGGAACACCATTTGCTTCGCTAATCTCTACAAATGCAACTTCCATAGGTTCTGCAGCTTCAATCAGAAATGGAGTTTACTTTATTAGAGGTTATTTTGCTAATGTAACAGATCAAACAATACTTTTAGATTCTTACACAAATACTCCCTCATATAGAATTGGTTTAAAAATTGATGAGTTAATTATCACATCTAAAGATGACAAAACATTATATGATAATGCAAAGGGTTTTACCAATTATGCCGCACCAGGTGCAGATAGATTTAAAATTAACTTAGTATTGACCAAAAAACTCTTAACTGATACAAACGATACAGATTTTGTTGAATTATTGAGAGTTCAAGATGGTAAACTTAAAAAGATTGAAACTAAAACTCAATATAATATTATAAAGGATTATCTTGCACAAAGAACTTATGATGAATCTGGTGATTATTCCATCGAACCATTTATTCCATCTATTCATAATTCATTAAATGATAGATTAGGAAATAATGGAATTTTCTTTAGTGATGAGAAAACTGAAGAACTTAATACACCATCAGATGACTTGATGTGCGTAAAAGTATCTCCCGGAAAATCGTATGTAAAGGGATATGATGTTGTTAAAATTGGAACAACCATTCTTGATGTTGCAAAACCAAGAGATACTAAAAATGTATCTAGGGTGAATATTCCATTCGAAATGGGAAATATTTTAAGAGTTAATAATGCAGCGGGAGCACCAAAGGAAAGATATCCAATTTCATTATATAATAGAAGAAAGGGTGATTCTGGATCCGTAATTGGTAGTGCTAGGGTATATGCATTTAATGTAACCGATGCATCATACTCTAATGCAACAACTAATTGGGATCTATATCTTTATGATATTCAAACATATACTGTATTGACATTAAATTCTGCGGTTTCATCTTCAGAATTAAAGACAACATCTTTTGTTAAAGGAAAAAGTAGTGGAGCAAGTGGTTATTCAGTTTCTGATGGTAGTGGAACATCTGTCAGTTTAAGGCAAACTTCCGGGTCATTTTCAGTCGGAGAACAAATTGTTATTGATGGATTAGATTCTTCAAGAACTATTACAGAAATTACAGTTTATTCAACTCAGGATATTAAATCAGTATATCAATCAACTTCAGGATTTCCAACCTTTACCGCAGATCTACAATTAGAAAAATTTGCTCTTCCGAACGGAGTAACTAAAGCAACAATTACTTCTGGTGGATCAATAACTTCACCATCTAAGGTTTTTACTGGAGTAAGAGTAGGTAGTATTATTAGGTATCAAGTAGCAAGTGGAACGGATGAAAAGTTTAACAGGGTAACTGGGGTTTCTCCTGATGGTTTAACAATGACCGTTGTAGCACTCGGTGTATCTGTTTCTGGAATATGTGATGGTACATTACCCTCAACTGCAGAATATGACATTTCAATTGGATCTCCATTTATAAGAAATGAAAATTCTGGATATCTATATGCACAATTACCAGATAAAAACATTTCATCAGTTGATCTATCAGATTCAAATCTTTCTATTTCTGCACAAATAACAACGAATGTTGTATCAAGTACTTTAACTTTCAGTACTTCAGATTTTACTGGAATTACAAGTTCATATCTGTTACCATTTGATGCAGAAAGATATTCAATTCATTACTCAGATGGTGTAATTGAAAAACTAACTTCCGATAAATTTTTATTATCAGGAAATAATGTTACAGTATACAATCTAAACAAATCATCTGATACTGGAACTATTGTTAATGCATCCTTAGTTAAAAATGGTGTTCAAAGTAAAATAAAGGAGTATAGTAGAAGTAGAATAATTAATATATCATTATCAAAGTATCCCCAATCTGGAGTTGGTATTAATACAACATTAAATGATGGATTGACATATAATAGATTTTATGGATTGAGAGTACAGGATGAAGAAATTTCCTTAAATTATCCTGATGTATCTAAAATTATTGCAATTTACGAATCTTTTGATACCAATAGTCCAACATTAGATCAAATTGAATTTAGTTCCAGTACTAATGTATCGACAAATGCAGTAGTTGGTGAAAACATACTGGGAAATTCAAGTAAAGCAATAGCACGAGTAGTAAAAAAATCAATTTCTAATCCAAATGCGTTAGAAATTGTATATTTGAATGAGAATACGTTTTCTGCTGGAGAAAATGTAGTATTTGAAGAATCCAATATTACTACAGATATTATATCAATAACATTAGGAAAATATAAAAATATTACAAATTCATATAGATTGGATGGTGGTCAAAAAGACCAATATTATGATTATTCTAGAATTGTTAGAAATCAAAATACTACCGTACCTGCTAAAAACTTATTAGTTGTATTTGATCATTATACTGTACCAACTAATGATACTGGTGATGTATTTACTATATTAAGTTATGATAAATCAAGATTTACAAATGATATTCCAAGTATTGGACCAAAAAATATAAGGGCTTCGGATACTCTTGATTTTAGACCAAGAGTTCCTGTATTTACAAGTACAAGTGCTTCACCGTTTGATTTTTCTCAAAGAGATTTTACATCCTCTCCAAAACTTATTTTATCACCAAATGAAAGTTCTCTTATAGGATATAGTTATTATTTGGGAAGAATTGATAAACTATATGTGGATAAATTTGGAAAAATATTCATTAATAAAGGAGTATCCGATATTAATCCAAAATCTCCCGCAAAAAATAATGAGGTAATGGAACTTGCCACTATTACTTTGCCACCATATCTCTATAGACAACAAGATGCAAAAATAACTCTTGTTGACAACAGAAGATATACTATGAGAGATATTGGAAAAATTGAAGATAGAGTTGAAAATTTAGAAAGAGTAACTTCACTTTCATTACTCGAAGTAAATACGCAAACACTACAAATTCAAGATGCTGATGGAAAAGATAGATTTAAATCAGGATTCTTTGTAGATGATTTTAAAAACTACGATTTAATCAATTTAGATATTTCCAAAATACAAGTGAATAATGATGCTAAAGAATTGAGACCAATCATCAGTAGAAATTCTTTAGCACCTCAACTTGCACCAGCAAAATATATAAGTGATGAAAAATTAGATCTAAATATAAATTTTGAATTGTTGGATCCAAATGTTCAAAAAACAGGAAAGGCAGTAACTTTAAAATATGATTCTATTGGATGGATAGAGCAACCTTTTGCAACTACAGTTGAAAATGTAAATCCATTTAATATCATTGTATATCGTGGAGATGTAAAATTAACACCAGAAGAAGATCGCTGGGTTAGAACTGTTCAACTTCCAAATAGACAAGTTTCAATTACTAAAAATATAAATCTTGATCTTGGATCAATTAGGGGGCAAGATACAACTTCAAATTCAAGCACTGGTTCGGGAGCACTGGTATCGAATGAATACGTGATAACCGAAAATAAAAAGGAAATAAGAAGTTCAACTACAAACACTGATGTAACTAGCGAAAGAACCTTTGTTGGATCTTATGAAGAATCTTTTATGAGATCTAGAAATACTGAATTTTTGGTATCAAATCTTGCACCAAAAACACAATATTATCAATTCTTTGATGGAAATAGTTCCGTAGATTTTATTCCAAAATTGGTGGAGATTGCAAATGATGAATCTTTACAGAACTATGGAGCATCTGGATCATTTAAAGTTGGAGAAACCGTTGTAGGTAGTTACAATGGTAACAACTTAATTGAATTTAGAGTTGCATCTGGAAATCATAAGTACGGATCATATAGTTCTCCATCTACAACATATCAAATAAATCCATATTTACCAAATGAAGTATTACCTTCATCATATAGTTCATCTTCAAAAATTTTGAACGTTGATACACATTCACTATCACAAGGATCTCAAGGAAAATATTCTGGATATCTAATCAAAGGTATGCAATTAGTTGGTCAAGATAGTGGTGCAGTTGCATATGTAAAAGACCTTAGATTAATATCCGATAATTATGGTGATTTAATTGGATCATTTTTTATTAGAGATCCAAATACAAATCCTGCACCAACAGTCAGCATTCATCTTGGAAAGAAAACTTTTAAACTAACATCAAGTTCAACTAATGCATCATCTCTTCCTGGAAGTAGTGATATTTCTTCCGCAGAATCTACATATGTTTCTGAAGGTATAGTTGAAGAATTTGAAAATATAGTTACAACAACTAAAACTACAACAAATACATTAATAACGCAGGTAAGTAGAAATACCGAAACCATTGCAAGATATTATGATCCTTTAGCGCAAACATTTGTTGTTGGTGGAAATGTAGAGGCACCAAACCCAATTAATACAAATGATGATGTGAATGGTGCATTTTTAACCGCTGTTGACTTATTCTTTGCTAAAAAGGATACTGGTAATTGTCCCGTAAAAATTGAAATAAGAACGGTCGAACTGGGAACTCCAACGAGAACTATTATTGGAAGTCCAGTAACATTAAGACCAGACCAAGTAAATATCTCAGATAATGCAGAAACTGCGACTAATGTGGTATTTGATTATCCAATATTCTTGAATCCTGGTAGAGAATATGCAATCGTTATTGTTTCAGAATCAAGTGACAAATACGAATTATGGACTGCAGTAATGGGTGAAAAGACTGTAAATACTATTTCATTACCAAATGCTGAAAGTGTTAGATACACTACACAATTTTCTATGGGAAGTCTATTTAAATCCCAAAATGGATCTATATGGACAGCAAATCAGTATCAAGATCTCAAGTTTAAACTTTATAAGGCACAATTTACAGCAAATACTGGTACAGCATTCTTCTACAATCCAACATTAGATAAGAGTAATAAGTATGTTAAAAATTTAATTGAAAATCCATTAACAACATTAGGTAAAACTGCAAAAATTGGAATTACTACTACAAGCAGTTCTTCAGTAATTGGTATTTTAACAACTGGAAGAAAAATAACCGAAAGTGCAACCAAAATCAGGTATGGATATATTGTTGGGACGGGAGGTTCAGTATCGTCTGTTGGTCTTACTACGGGTGGAAAAAATTATGTTTCTGATTCCAATGTAGAAACATTCCCAATAACTGGAAATGGATCTGGTTTGATATTGAATATCACGGCATCTTCTGGAGTAATTAGTGGGACTCCAATTATAGTATCTCCGGGTAATGGATATGCTAATGGAGATGTAGTCGGTATTGTAACGTCAACTGCAGGAAATACTGGAAACGGTGCGAGGATTAGTATTGCTGTAAATGGAAGTATTGATACTTTATATCTTGGAGGAGTTCAGGCAGAAGATTTTACTGTAGGTGCTGGGTTAAGTTACTACAACAATTCAGGAGCAATTGTTAGTCTTGGAGCAACAGTTATTACAAGTAAATCGATTCCAACTGATCAAAATTCTGGAAACTTTATATGGGTTGATCATTTTGATCATGGAATGTATGCAAAGACAAATAAATTAATTTTAAGTGACGCTCAATCCAATATTGCTCCAGCAGTACTCACCTCAACATTATCAAATTCTGAAGTTAATAGTATTAGTATTGGAGATACTTCAAATTTTGTAACATTTGAAGGTATGCCAGTAGGACCGAATAATCCTGGATATGTAAAAATTGAAAATGAAATTATTAGTTATCAAACTGTTGGTACTGGTGTATTGAATACACTAGGTAGAGGAATAGATTTTACTACTATTTTAGAACATAAATCCAATACTAATACTTTAGTATACAAATATGAATTGAATGGAGTTTCTCTCAGAAGAATTAATACAACTCATGATATTAGTGATATTGGTATTGAATTGGATGGATATTATGTCGAAATCGATAGAACATCTGCAAAAGGAACGAATAGATCTTTAGATAATTCTTTAACAGGTGCTCCACAATTATCATTTACAAATACACAAACTTTGGGTGGATCCAAAGTTATGGGAACGGAAAATATACAATATGATGCTATAGTTCCACACTATGATGTTATAACTCCAAGTTCTTCAACTTCTGTTACTGCATCTATTAGATCTGTAACTGGTACTAGTATTTCTGGAAATGAAACTTCATTCTTGGATAATAAATTTGAACCAATACAATTGAATAAAATTAACAAATTAACTACTACAAGATTGGTATGCTCAAATATAAATGAGATCACCTATTTGGACAATTTGGCAAGAAATAAATCATTTACTACAGGAATAGTTTTAAATACCAGCGATAAGAATTTATCTCCAATAATTTATTGTGATAACAATAAGACTGAGTTTTATAGCAATAGATTGAATACACCAATTTCAGATTATGCATCTGACGGAAGAGTTAATTCTATAGTATATGATCCACATTCTGCAGTTTATGTTTCAAATACAGTCAGATTGACACAGGCAGCATCTTCTTTAAAAGTTATTTTATCTGCTTATCGTCATGAATCATCAGATTTTAGAGTTCTATATAGTTTAATCAGAGCAGACTCTAGCGAAATTCCTCAAGCATTTGAGTTATTCCCTGGTTATGATAATCTAAAATATACCACCAATGAAGGATATTCTATTTTAGATAAATCCAAAAATAGTGGAAGACCTGATGTATTTGTAAGTCCAAGTTTAAACAATCAATTCTTGGAGTATCAATTTACTGCAGATAATCTTGATTTATTTACAGGATATACAATCAAAATTGTAATGTCTGGAACTAATCAAGCATATGCTCCAATAGTCAAACAACTTAGAACAATTGCAGTAAGATGATACGAGTTGAAGGATATACAAATTTGTATAGAGATGAAGAAACTGGTGCCATAGTTAATTGTGATACTATGGCATATAATACATATGTTAGTTCACTAAATGTAAAAGATTCTCAAAAAAGAGAAATTGATGGTATAAAAAGTGAAATAAGTGAGATAAAATTTTTACTAAAACAATTACTTGAAAAAAATGAACCCATCTGAAATTGAATTGAATTCTGTTACAAAACTTTTCGAATACGAAAAAATATCAAGAGAAATTGATCAATGTAATCACATTGATGACTTGAAAAATATTGCAAAGTCTTATGTAAAACTGAATTTGGCACAACAAGAATTACTTCTACAATTTGACACTAAACTATGGTATAAATAAAAAAGTAGATCCAGAAAAATAAATGGCAGCTGTATATGTTAGCAATTTAGTAATAAATGCTGGGTGTGATTTTTCACAAACTTTCAATTTAGAGGAAATTGAAACTAACTCCATATTTAATTTAACAGGATACTCAGTATTTGCTCAGATGAGGAAATGGTCTGGGAGTTCTACTGCTATAAATTTTACTGTAAATACTGCTTCAGCATCAGATGGTAGAATAATCATCACATTGACGGCACAACAAACAGCAAATATAAAACCTGGTAGATATATCTACGATGTTGTAACTTCTGATCAATATTTGGGTAGAAATAGAGTAATTGAAGGTATGGTTCTTGTAAGAGAAGGAGTTACACGATAATGTCAGATATAAGAGTCAGGGTAGGGCAAGAAAATGCAGTTAAAGTTATTGCCAGCATATCAGGATCTTCTGGTACTAAGACATTAGTATCTACTAATGTAATTGGTGGTATTGCATCAGTAACTCAATTAAGTGTAAGTGGAGTATCTACATTTTCAAATAGTATATATTACACACCATATTCTGATAATAGTTTTGCAGGTGGAGTGGCATATTTTGGTTATTCCGGAATATTAACTTCAACGAGACGTGCATCATTTGCATCTACCTCTGAGACTAATTTTGTACTTTCAACAAATAATGAAGGAATGCCAGCCTGGGCAAATGTAATCGATGGAGGAGAATACTAATGGCAAAACCAACTACTCGCCAAGAACTTATAAATTATTGTCTAAGGCGCCTAGGTGCCCCTATACTGGAGATTAACGTAGATGATGACCAAGTAGATGATTTGGTCGATGATGCCCTCCAGTACTTCTATGAGAGGCATTTTGATGGTGTTGAGAGAATGTATTTGAAATATAAAGTTACACAAAATGATCTTAATAGAGGAAAGTCCACAGGAACAACAGGTGTAGGAATTGTGACCACTACAGGATCTGCAAATATTAGTGGAATTGGTACTACATCATTTAATTTTTATGAATCGTCAAATTTTATTCAAATTCCAGATTCAGTTATAGGAATTGAAAAAGTATTTAAATTTGATACTAGCGATATTTCTGGTGGAATGTTTAGTATCAAATATCAACTATTTTTAAATGATCTTTATTATTTCAATTCTGTTGAACTTTTACAGTATGCAATGGTAAAAACATATCTAGAAGATATTGATTTTCTATTAAAAACTGATAAACAAATAAGATTTAATAAAAGACAAAATAGAATGTATTTGGATATTGATTGGGGAGCACAGAAGAAGGATACATTTTTTGTTATTGATTGCTATAGAATTTTGGATCCAAATGATTTCACTAAAGTTTATAACGATAGTTTTCTTAAAAGGTATCTTACAGCATTAATAAAAAGACAGTGGGGACAAAATCTAATTAAATTTAGAGGAGTTAAATTGCCTGGTGGTATTGAATTAAATGGTAGAGAACTATATGACGATGCAGAAAGAGAAATTGAAGCAATAAGAGAAAGGATGTCAATGGATTATGAACTTCCACCTTACGATTTTATTGGATAATGGCACTCAATCCGTTCTTTTTACAAGGATCTCCTGGAGAACAAAGACTTATTCAGGAATTAATTAATGAGCAGTTACAAATTTATGGTGTAGAAGTAACTTATATACCAAGAAAATTTGTAAGACAAGAAACCATTATAAGAGAAGTTACTTCATCAAGATTTGATGATAATTTTGCTATAGAAGCATATGTAAGTAATTATGATGGTTATATGGGATCGGGGGATATCTTAACAAAATTTGGAATGAGTTTGAAGGATGAATTAACTCTAATTATTTCAAAGGAAAGATTTGAAGATTTCATTTCTCCATTTTTATCTTCTATGGATCCTGAGGAGATTATACTCACAACTCGTCCAAGAGAAGGTGATATTGTTTATTTTCCTTTAGGTAAAAGATTATTTGAAGTTAAATTTGTAGAACATGAAAAACCATTTTATCAACTAGGAAAAACCTATGTTTATGAACTTCAATGTGAATTATTTGAACTTGAAGATGAAGTTGGTGGATTTACTGATTCAAATACAACTGTTGAAGAGATTGATTCTACTTTACAATCTCAAGGTTATATAACTTCTTTACAGTTATTTGGATCTGGTCAAAGAGCAACTGCATCTTCTGGTATTGGAAGTGGATATGTGAGAAAAATTACTCTTTCAAATGATGGATATGATTACGTTGGAATTCCTACCGTTTCAATTACACCAGCTCCATTCGGGGGGACAACAGCTACTGCAGTTGCATTCACTACATGCAGGGGGGGTGTTTGTTCTATTAAAGAAATTTTATTAGTAAATACCGGGTCAGGTTATACTGTAGCACCTTCTATAACAATTTATCCGAACGGTAGTGGAAGAGGTGCCGAAGCTTCATGCGAAATAGTTACAGGTTATCGTGGAATTAGGAATATTGGAATTCAAACTTACGGGCAAGGTTATGTAGGAATTCCTACGGTTTCAATTACACCAGCTCCTACTGCAGGTTTAGCAATAACTGCAGTAGGACGAGCAGTTGTTGGTACTTCTGGAAGTATAACTGATATTCTTATCATAGACGCTGGAGTGGGATATTTAAGTGCTCCAGGTATAACAATAGCATCTCCCCCATTACTTACTGGAATTGGAACATATAAATTTAATGAAGTTGTTACTGGATCAATTTCTGGAACAACTTCAAGAGTCAAATCTTGGGATAAAGATACCAAAGTACTTGACGTTGGTGTAATTGATGGAACATTTGAACCTGGAGAAATAGTAGTTGGATCTGCATCATCTGCAAGATACAGTCTCAAAACTGTTTATAAATCTGAATTCGCAGATAAATATGAAGAAAATGATCAGATTGAAGAGGAGGCTGATCTTATTGTAGATTTTTCAGAATCAAATCCATTTGGTAACTATTAATTTTATAAATATAGTAGTTGATAAAAATACTATCCAATGAAAAATTATTATCATAACCACCACATAATACCAAAACATATGGGTGGTAGTGATGATCCGGACAATCTTATTAGGTTAACTATACAAGAACATGCGGATTCTCATAAAATCCTTTGGGAAAAATATGGAAAAAAAGAGGATGAAATTGCTTGGAGAATGTTAAGTGGGCAAATAACTCCATATGAAGCAACTATGGAGGCAATTAAAAATTCTTCAAAAAAAACTTGTGAAAAAAGAAATAAAGAAAACAATCCAATGTGGGACCCCAAAAATGTAGATAAAGCGAAAAAAAATATTAAAAAATTTTGGGATAATAATCCAGAATTAAAAAAAGAAGTATCGAGAAGATCAAAACTAATAAATACAGGTAAAATGAGAACGGAACAACAAAAAGAAAATTATAGAAATGCCAGATTGGGAAAATACTATCCAACCTCAAAAAGAAAATGTTCTTGTTTAGGTTGCAAAAAGGAAACAACAACGCAAGCATTTCATAGAGTTCATTTAAAAAAATGTTTTGAATAAACGGGTATAGAAAAACGCTAGGAACTTACTACTATCACCATATTATAAGAAAAACAATTATTGCCTTTGGTACTGTCTTTAATCAGATTTATATTAAACACCAAGATGCAAATAATGAAACTTATAGTGAACTAAGAGTACCATTAGCATATGGTCCTACACAAAAATTCCTTGCTCGCTTGACTCAACAGGCAGATTTAAATAAACCAGTTCAAATTACTTTGCCCAGAATGTCATTCGAAATGACTTCTATAAGATATGATCCTTCAAGAAAGGCAACGGTTACACAATCTTTCAAGGCATCGGATGGACAAAACTTGAAAAAAGTTTACATGCCTGTTCCATATAATATTGGATTTCAACTTAGTATCATGTGCAAATTAAATGATGATGCCCTACAAATAGTTGAACAAATTTTACCATATTTTCAACCAGCATTTACATTAACTGTAGATCTTGTAGATTCAATTGGAGAAAGGAGAGATATTCCTTTAAATTTGGATGAAATTTCATTCAAAGATGATTATGAGGGTGACTTTTCTACAAGAAGATCTTTAATTTATACATTAAATTTTACCGCAAAGACTTATCTCTTTGGTCCTATTTCAGATACGACCGATGGACTTATTCGTAAGGTACAGGTTGATATGTATACTAGTACAGATACTGTAAATGCTAAGAGAGAGATGAGATATACTGTTGTTCCGGATCCAATTGATGCTGCGCCAGATGATGATTTTGGATTCAATGAGAATTGGGAATACTTTAATGATTCAAAATCATATAGTCCCACACAACATATAGATATTTAATAAGTTAATCAACATGGCAAATAATTTTGAATCTATTGACGCAGCATTGAATACTGAAAGTAGTATTGTCGAAGTTGAACCAAATTCGCCCAAAATTCAACTAATAAAACCAACACCTGATGATGTTCAAAAAGATTATGAGTATAGTAGAGCACAATATTATTCAATTATTGAAAAGGGACAAGAAACTTTAAATGGAATTATGGAACTGGCAGCAGAAACTGCCAGTCCAAGAGCATATGAAGTTGCCGGACAAATTTTAAAAAGTGTTAGTGATGCTGCAGATAAATTAATTGACCTTCAAAAGAAAATGCGTGTAATTGAAGATGAAAATATTAAGACTACCAATAATGTGACGAATAATGCCGTATTTGTTGGATCAACCTCCGAATTACAGAAATTACTAAAGCAAGGTTTTCTAAATAATAAAGAGTAATTTAATTACATGCGAATAAAACCTCATAAATCAGTTGAACAAATTGCAAGAAAACATCGTATGGATGTTTCTGATATTCAGAGGCAACTTGATATGGGTGTTCCTATTGAGCACGAACATACTCACAATAAAACTTTAGCAACTGATATTGCTCTTCAGCATTTAGATGAGATTCCAGATTATTATACTCGTTTGAAAAAGATGGAAGCATCCGCAAAGAAAGAACACAAAAAGTTCAAGGATGTAAAAGAAGATGCAGTAACCGACCTTCAAAGAGGTATTACTGAATTGCCTGATGCATCTTATGGATCTATTGATAATTTGATGAGACGCATTATGAAGAAAAGAAAAATGAGTGCCAAACAACTTCATAATGATTTTGTCAATAAACACAATCAAACTCCAGATACTTGGGCAAAAAAGAACATGAAAGAAGAAACCAAATCGGGAGATCAAGGTCTTCGTGATTGGTTTGGTAAATCCGAATCAAAAGATAAAAAACCAGGTTGGGTAAATGTTGTAACTGGTGGAACTTGTGCAAGTGACGAACCTGGAGAAGGAGTTCCAAAGTGCGTATCTTCTCAGAGAAGGGCAAATATGTCCAAAGAAGAAAGATTAACAGCATCAAGAAGAAAAAAAGCAGCAGATCCTGGACAACAAGAAAAATCTGGTGCTGCAAAACCAACAAATGTAAGGACGGAAGAAATGGATCTCCAAGAAGTAAAAGATAAACCAGGTAAAGGTAGTGGAAAAAAAGATGCCTGTTACAATAAAGTAAAGTCAAGATATGATGTTTGGCCCAGTGCATATGCTTCTGGAGCACTTGTCAAATGTCGTAAAGTTGGTGCTGATAATTGGGGAACAAAATCTGAAGATTGTTGGGATGGATATAAGCAAGAAGGTATGAAAAAGAAAGGTAAAAAAATGGTTCCAAATTGTGTGCCAGTAAAAGAAGAATCGGGTGTAAGATATTGTCCAAAATGTGCAAAAAATGAGACTCGTAATGAATGTAAATACGGTCAAAAGTATTGGGATATGTTCTCAATGCCCATTACTTTGAAGAAGTATACACCAAATACTCCACATCCAGGAAATATGCCAGAAGAAAAGGATCATGAGTATTCAATGGCACGTTCAGAACTGAATACAATTATGACCGCTGCAAAAAAATTGAAGAAAAAAATGAAAGGAGAGGGTAATATTGAAGCATGGGTTCAATCAAAAATTACCAAAGCGGCAGATTATATTGATACTGCTGCCGATTATATTGGTAGTGGAGAAAGTAAGGTAAATGAGGACACTACTATTGAAGATGCAAACGGCAATACATTTCTTAGAATTATTAATATTATCAGACCTGAATCATTGAAGACAACAAAAGGTATTGGTAATAGATTAGTTGGAGAAAGTATTTCTGGTGAACCAAAGTTAAGACCAGGATCTGGACTTGGTGGTGGAAAACCAGTTTATCCAAAAGGAAAAGAACCAAAACCAACAGGTGCAGAATTACCAAAATTACCTTTAGCAAAAGGGGAAGGTGGATCTCCTGGCCAACCATATAAAGCACCAAAAGAAGATCCAAAAAATCCTTATGTTCCTGCTCCAAAAAGACCAAATGTTCAATTAGCACATTACGAGTCCGAAGGAACTTATATTGAAGAGCAAGTATCAGATACAGATACGGCACAGGAAAAATTTGATAAAAGAGTTAATGCTGCAAAAGCACCTGGATTAACACCTGCATTGAAAGTAAAAATCCTAAAATCAGCTTCTGAGATTCATCCATCAAAAGTAAAAACTCTTGAATCTTTTATGATTGAAGCATCCGCTGCTTGGCAAAGAAAAGAGGGAAAGAATCCTGAGGGTGGTCTAAACAAAAAAGGGATTGCTTCTTACCGCAAAGAGAATCCTGGATCACGCCTCTCACTTGCGGTTACAACAAAACCTTCCAAATTAAAAAAAGGATCAAAATCAGCAAATCGTAGAAAATCTTTTTGTAGTCGTATGTCCGGCATGAAAGCAAAATTAACAAGTGCAAAAACCGCCAATGATCCCAATTCAAGAATAAATAAGTCATTAAGAAAGTGGAATTGTTAGTATGACACATGAAGTGAACAAAATTGCAATCAAGGTCTTTTACTAGAATGAAAAGTTTCAAACAATTCCTCTCCGAAAGTATTAATATTGCGGGAGATTTTAATGGCACATTAAATATCGGTAGTGCATCTCAACCAGAGCAGGTTGGAGAAAGTTACGTTGCAGATGTTGTGTGGCAAGGAAGTATCTACAGAATGGAATTAACTTCAGAAGGAATGCCAACTAACCAAAAGTTGACCGAAGACCTTCAAAGCGAATATCCTGGTGCAATTGTTCATAACATTTATCCAGTAATTGAAAAGGCAGTTAATATTAAAAATTCAAAAAGATATCATCCTACAAAATTAGATTGGTTTTGATTTATGGCACAGTGGAATAAAATTATTCAAGACTTTCTAAATCAAGAAAGAAGTCTTTTTGAAGTCCCAATGATTGCTACTAGGGATGGGAATGTTGTAGATGAAACAAATAGATTTCCAGTAGGTATTGGTTCTACTGGTTTTGTATCTTTGAAGCAAGGTTCTGTACCAATTAGTTATACAAATCCTCTTCCAGTATCATTAGGTTCTTCCAATATTACAATTACTGGTGATGTAAATATAGGAACAACAGTATCAGTCACAAGCACTCCCGAAAATCCTGTCCATACTCATATTACAGAAGTTGGAACATCAGGAATTATTGCAACACCATACCTTCCAGTAGGTATATCAACTTTTAATAATATTATAGTTATCAAACAATCTGAAGGCAGTTTATATTCATTCAACAATCACGCAACAAATACAAATCGTGGTTGGACTATGG
>Ga0114974_10000493_pt1 | contig 32879 bp, 62 predicted proteins | sample S_130206_EF_Meta_FD_87318 | JGI IMG/M metagenome (GOLD analysis project Ga0114974, IMG submission 87318) | Freshwater microbial communities from Lake Simoncouche, Canada to study carbon cycling - S_130206_EF_MetaG | ecosystem: Environmental > Aquatic > Freshwater > Lake | place: Lake... | reverse complement strand
CGAGGCATCTTCCTCCAGTTCGAGGTCGTGATGCTCGACAATACGCTGCCACTCAGCAACATCTGCCAGTCTCCAAAATAGAACTGCACCGTCATCTTTCGCAAGGGTGACGAGCTTGGTGACGAACTGACCGTAGAGACGGTATTCGTTGTCGTCCAGTAGGTTCTGAAGGATATAGTCAACCTTCTTCTTTTCGAGGTTGACCCGTCCGTTCGCTTTTTTATAAGCGGCATAACAGAGACTGTGGACTGTATATGCTCCGGCATTGAGGTTCTCCCTCTGTAGTTTGAACTCCATTTCCGCCTGAATCTTTTTATTAAATGCGAGCACTACAGCCTCGCCCCCCACTTTTCTGAGTAGCTCAAGGAGCGTAGTGGTTTTTCCCGATCCGGCGGCGGCGCTGATAATAGCGTTGCCTGAGCCAGTCGTGGCCCAATTAAAGACGGCCTGCTGGAATTTGCTTGGTGCGAACATATGGTTTTCTTTTTTTTGTTTCCTGACTTCCCTGCTCTCGTGATTCCCTTGCCTGTCTCGGCGGGCCGTGAGCGGGGAATGCAAGAACCTCCCCCACTACAGGGGAGGAACCGCAAAGCTTTTAAACATTCTGGAGTCTTAGTCCTCCGCGTGGGCCTAACGTGGCTTCGTTGTCTGGGTAAAGGTCTGTAACATCTCTGTATACTCCCCTCCAAACTAGTGCCCCACAAGGGGCTTCGTCGTATTGGTGAACTTCATCTTGCCAGCGTTCAAGCTCCCAAAGTATATCTGCCTTGTTTGTGCAGTGTATAACATCTTTGCCTTCAGGGGCCGCAAAGTTTCCGCTCTCGGTGTAAAGTTGGATTGTGTAGTTCATAAAATTAGGCGTTTGCTTCTTCTTCTTCAGCTTCTTCTTCCTCTGTGAGAGTGACTTCAATGTCATCAATCCAGTGTGATGCCAATTCCCGCCAGTCTATCCTAGCGATTGCTCCGCCCATCAAATCCGCCAGAAGACCCGCACTCGGAACGCTTTCTACATCGTAGAAGAAGCTTTCCAGTTGCTCTGCCAACTCGGTGACGGCTTCTTCTTTAGTGTCTGCCTCAATGTTTTCGATGGGGCACTCAGACCACCAGAGGTTCACGCACCACGTTTCACGATTGGCCCAGCCGTTATACTTTTCTGTATTCATTTTTAACTTTCTGTTTTCTGGTTGTCAGCATTCCGATAGCCCCTTGCCTATTTCGGCGGGCGGACTGCTGACGGCAAAATACAAAATCCTTATACTGTGTACCTTCGTTGGTAGCCGATCAGGGTACTAGCCTGACCAACCGGAACCGAGCCGTATCTGGCGCTCATTCCTCTACGAGCCTCTTCAGAGAGCGCCATCAACTTCAGAGACCATAGGTTCTGACCCTAGCTGGAGCTTCCCGTGCTCCTCGCAGCCAATCCCGAGGAATGCCTCGGGACTGGGATCATTCAACCATGGCTCTATAGGATCGTCTACAACTATTTTCATCCTCCCTTCTCCGGTCTTCTGTAAGTCTTAGATTCTCAGTAGTTAACGGATCAAAAAAAAGTTTGTAGAAAGTGGTTTTTCCTAGGAAATCACCGGATATTTCGCCGGATATTTTGTATTCCGGTGACAGGCTAAACTGTACGCAAACCGCTACTCTCCCCTACCCCGTAAAACACCGGAAATGTCACTGGCATACCCTGACCGGACAAACCAAGGTCAGCATACCGGAGACCAGAGAAACCCCCCTAGAATCGCCTTTAAACAGGAAAATGATGTAAGTACGTGATTTCCGGTAGTTTACGGAGGTATAAAAATAAATACGAAAAAGCTTGTAGGTGTAGGGAATCCCATATTAACCTAGAGGCGGAAGGGAGGGTATGAGATTAGATATCATCTGCCCAATAGGGACTTGACAGGTATGATATAATAAAAGGGAGGTGGGAGGGAGATAGTCTTCGTATGTGTGTATGTGCGCACCCGTATGCACCTATGCACATACGGGCACACCTGTCAAGTTCTATTGTTCGTTATACCGTAACAACTATTGTTTGTTATACAATACAGTTCCGTACTTCACGGTTTGTATCTGATCCTGTATAAATGTTTTGTATCCAGTATTACCCACAGTTACCGAAAACACCGTAACGCTATTGGGTATAAAGAACTTTGTTCCGCCGTGTAGATGTTTCTTTACACCCATACGACATGTATAATTTTTTGTGACACCAGTCTTGTTGGTATACACAACCTTAACAAACTTACCATGACTGGATTTAATGATATCAATAGGATTCATAATAACAGGGTTTAGAGGATCTTTATTTACGGGGTTAACTAAGTACACCCTAGTTCTATACTACCCAGAAAGACCAGTCAACAACTATTTTCGGTTTATTTACGAGCGTTAATGTAAAGCACTACTAGACGATCCCGTATTCACGAGAGACCCCGAGAGCTGCACTTGTGGGGAAAAACGCTAGACCTGTACCCACAAACGAACTTTTACTATAAAGTCAAGTCGATAGTATAAATTCGTTTTTACTATAAATTCGTTTTTATCATTTACTAGACAAATGTATATCAATTTCATAGTGATAATATACATCACTTAAAGATAAGAGGTTTATCATTCCTCTCTGTAAAACATCTTTTAGTCCCTAATGCTAGCACTTTTTTATACGCCCATTCTTATCTTTGTAAGAAACCATAACTGTTCATCTGTTATTTCATACATAAATTCATTCTTAGATGCATCATAATCCATTAACTTAATACCAAAATCATTATTATTAACATAATTCTTGTATGATATGTCATCATCTACATAAAACATATCATAATAATGCTTGTATAATAAATCGTTTTTAGGTTTCTCTCTGTAAAACATCTTTTTGTCCCTAATGAGAGCACTTGTTTATTATGGAAGATCGGGGGATCTGAGCTTACTGAGGATCTGAGTGTACGGGAGATCTGAGGATCTGAGGATCTGAGTGTATAGCAGGGGGAGAATAGAGGATCTAGGTGTATAGAGGATCTAGAATTAATAAAATTATTTAATTGACTTTTAATAAAAATTATTTTTGGGGGTCCGACTTTATAATTTTCAATCTTAATATTTATTCTTTATTGTTAATAATATTTCTTAATTGTTAATTGATTTTTAGGTCGTTTTACTCTGTAAAATAATTTATTATTAATATTGTAATAATGAATAAATTAGATAAATAGGTAGATACACACGATGCTAAACTGGGACATTATGTCTCATAAAATATCAAAAGTGGGGCGAAGTGGGGCAAAGTGGGGCGGAAATACTAAAAGAATACGGGAAAAATGTGCCGATTCATTACGTCAGTAGGCACATTTTTCCCTAATATCCAATCCTCTATTCTTTTCGTCTCCTCTTATCATCTTTTTCTTCCTACATAGAGCAATTTTATTTTCCTTAAACTCTCTCCGATTGGTTCACCGATTGGTTCACCGATTAGAATAGTCTTGCTTTTTAACTTTAAAAATCTGCCAATCCAAATCCCACCAGAGACATTCACACAACCCATCGTATATTTCCTCGTCAGTCGCTTCTCCGTATGCTTCTTCTAATTCTTCTTTTTCTTCGCCAGCATTGAAGATAGCTTTCCATTCGTTAAAATCGTCTTCGAATCCATCAAGATAATTATCATAAGCAAAGTCAAGATGATTTGTCACGATATGATATAACATCTCCTCAAGAATCAAATCCTCTACATTAGATGTTTCTTTATCATCCAAGACATATGCCCTCAACAGTTCCATCATTTTCCTCTGCTGCTTCTTGCCGTACTTGTTAATAATAGAACCCGTTGGAATACAATCCAACCTCCCTCCGTTCCAATCGGGATCGTCCATATTTTCGAATTCGTATTCGAATATCTCTTCCATCTTTTTCCTCAATAGAGGATAAGACTCCTTCTGCATCGGCCAACACTCGTCGGTGATGTTGTAGCAGAAGTATAACTTTTCGGTTTTGGTTGTTGTAGTGTTCATATGTTTATCTGTGCTACCTATTAGTCGGCTGAATCGGCGGGAACTTTAGGACTATTTTTTTTTATTCTGAATCTTTTTAGTATCCACAATCTTTTGTCCATCCATAGTTGAAATGTATTTACGTTTTTGTGCTACATCCCAAATAGCTTCTTTTATCTCTGTTAGTAAATATAAATCACTTAATCCTAATACATCTTCTTTAGCTTTTTTATTTACGATTTTAGCTTTTACTGTTAATGGGTAAGTAGCGAAAGTTTCAACCAATAGTAATGTCGTGACTTCTCTGCATGTTTTGATATATGCATCATTAAACAATTCAGCATATCCTATTAGATACGCAGAAGAATTCACTAGTTTATGAGAATCTACTAATTCATATAAAGAATAATGATTCAATGCCAAATCAAATACAGTTCCATCATCTTTTAATCCGTATTTGTTATACATATAATCAGTGATGTTTACATCTAGTGGATCGATTCCATCTATGATCATATCAGAAATAGCTATCTCCACTAATGATTTGAGCATACCATCATGCATCATATAATGACCTTTTGCATTATAATTGATATCTTTTTCGTCTGGTTTTTCTATCATATTTTATGTTTATCAGCTTTTGCTTCTCCCGTCAACATCTTTTTCTTCCTACATCTAGCATTTTTTTTAGTTTACTGTATGCCGCTAGAAAAACTGATTCGTTTAATACTTTATAATTCCAAACCCTATCTTTATTGTCATATATAATTCCTCTAAGTTCTAGACCTAAAGCTTCGTCATGTTTAGAAGATTCTTTATCTAATCCTAATCTTTCCATATCCTCTTCTGTTGCGCTAAAGAACATGATCATTTCACAACCTCTGGGTCTGTCATCTTTATTTGAATCTTCTAATAGATCGACTCGTTTTATAATGTTTTTAAAATTATAATAATGTGTAGATTCGTTTATCTTATTTCCGTGTGTGGAAATAAGGTCTTTGGAATCTTTAATTATATCCATTATACTTTTCTCATCTTTAGTAGTATCTATTAAACTTAATACGGGTTTGTTACTCTCTAATGATAATCTCTGGAGAGCTTTCATTATCTTGTACATTCCCGTGAATCCAAACTCCACCTTGTTAGACTTGATCCAATCCCACATGGCTTCTTTGTTGGTGATATTGGGGGCTTCTTCGTGACATTCTTTACACAACAAAACATAATTATCGGGTGTGTTTGTTCCTCCTAATGCATCTGGAACGATATGGCATCGTTCTAACATATATCCCCGTTTTGCCATAGAACAACTATTAACATTTCCGCAATTCCAACAGTGATCAAATCCATCACCCCAATCAAAGTTTAATTCTAATTCGCTTATACCTTGATTCGACCAATACTCTAGTATGGCTTCATGCTTGATTCTGGATATTTTTTTCTTAGACATCTTTTGCTAGCTACATCGAGCATTCTTTCTTATATGTTTTCATCTCTTTTCTCGCCCAGCCCTTGAACTTCGACTTGTAATTATATCCATTTCTCTTGAAGTTATCATACCAATAGAATGTTTCTACCTCCACAAGATCACTCAACATCTCGGTGAACTCGTCTTTTATGTTTAATTTCCAAACATCAAGTGCCACGTTTAGGTTATCCAAATGATACTTATAAAAATGCTTTTGGTGGTTTTCTAGACATTCTTTGTATTTAATACGGGATAGTAGATATTCATTCTTGAACTTATTAAACTTTTCTTTATCTACCACTAAGATATTAAACCAATAATCAGTAGAATAACTCAGTATGAATCCCCCATAGACATACTCTATATCAGATGCTGAATAATCGTTATGTAGTTCTTTATAGGGTTCTCTCCATTTGTTTATTAGATAGATATCAGTATGGTAGATACCAAAACTATTTCGCAATAACCAATCCAAGTCTATTTTCTTCATATCTAGTAGTCGGTAAGAAGTGTGCAGGACTTTACGTCGATCATACTTCCTTAAACTCTATACCATACTTGATGACCGATAGAAAGAACAATTTTTTGTTTGTTATATGCCATACATCCCAAACCATTTTCTTCTTTCTAAGTCCTATTTTTGTATGAGGTTTGTCGTCCGAAGGAAACGAGCCATAATCTACAATCGTTATAGGTAACTTTAAGCCGTACTGAATCACGGCTAGAAAGTTATGTCCTACATCAAGTCGTCCAATACGAACTCCAATCACTTCTTTATAATGTAAATTAGTCTCGATTAAAAGCAACATAAATCTTTTGTTTTATAATAAATAACTTCATGACCATATTTGTTCAAAAACTCTCAGTTCCCGCTGAAGAATGGGACATTGACGTAGAGCCTTCCGACACTATACAAGCGGTCAAACAAAAGCTAGAAGATAAAGAACTAGGTGTATATCAATATACAAAGATTAGAATATTCAAAGATTCCATAGAATTAGTTGATACTTCAATACTATCAGACAACAGCATAATAAAGTTTACTCATCTTACCACTTCTTATGATTCTGGATTCCAATGGATGACCATCAACGAAGTCACCTACAACACAGCATCTGGAGTTGGTCAAAACGGAATCACAGTTTCTATTACTCAAAGTAACGGTGGAATGTCTCCCCATGATGGTATGTTTTCGTCAGGTATCTTTCCTACGCAATACAATATCCCAGCAAGTGGAACACTTCAAATAATGAACACTAATTCTGGGATATTTACTGCAACCTTTAGCAAACCAATAGGAAATGCACTTGTAGCATTTGCCAGCGTTGGGGCTGGAGGTACTTCTGTACCCGTTCAAGTGTCGAGACCTTTTACTCCAATATGGGAAGATAATTCATCAGGCAATACTACATACGAAAACCCAGTAAATGCAACACAATATACACAATTTACTGGAACAGAAGGATACAACATCATTAGAATCGATGGTTCGATGACAGAGATAACCTTTACTTATACTGTTAGTGAATACTATTGCACGGTCTGTTTTGGATTTGTAGATCAGAATGATCCAAATCTAGTAATTTGTGATCCTCGATTTGATAAGTGGGCATCTCCTCCAGATACAATGGCACCTCCATTTGATAATGCTCATCCCGAATCGGGATGCAGTCGATATCGTAGACTCAGATTGATGGGATATATCTAATAGACATATTTTCTAAATCTCTTCGTATAAGGATTTGTACTCTATGCCGTGCTTCATGATACTCACAAAGAATAGCTGTTTATCAATAACTCTGTAAGTATTACGATAGGTATTATCAATAAACATAAGCCCAATCTCATGAGGATAAGCAAGTACACCAATAGCTAATTTCCATTTATTAATAATCTTGATCAGCATATTTAAATTCCGTGTTTAATATAGTGCTTGCTGTTCTTACCCACCAAATGTTTATCATAATCCTTATCAAACTCTTCTTCATTATGGTAGACTACGGGTTTGCCTATTATGGCAGAACCCACTAGATAAGACTTTGCTGGCGTTTCCTTGGATGTACCCGTTTTAATTATGCCAACCCGCTGGCCTATGTATTGGTTCAGCGTGGGCTTGAATTTGGTTTCAATAGTCTTTTCTCCTCGGATGATCTGTCCCGTGAAGTCTTGTGCTGTTGCTCCTTTGCCATTATTAATATGTATACCCATATTACTATATGCCTCCCAGATCATCTGTTCGTCGTTCATACGATTATTTATTCTTGACTAGTAATCAATGTCTTCGTCGCATTCATATCGTTCAAAGATATCGCTACGATATTTGCTTTTCTTTTCCGCTTCGCACTTGTCGCATACCTTGCAGAGAAAGATGTTGTATCCATCATACAGATTACGGAATCTTTTATTACTTCCGCAATCACAGTGGTCGTAGCTCTCGGGATAGTCGCTCATACTAGATTGGTATAAAACTCATCTGCTTTACGATTCACTTCGTTTATCATTTCGTGATACTCTTCGGTGGTAATCTGCTCGGCCATGTATTTCTTATCAATACGATTGATTTGATTCTCAACCCAAATCTCAAACATTATTTCGTTCATAATTATTAGTTTTTTTCAGAACATCTTAGGGCATGGAAAAGTAATCGTCGCTGGCATTCAATAATCCTGTTTTCAGAACATCCTCGTGCTTGGAGAAATAATCGTCACTGGCATTCAACAAATCTCTTGACTCTCTGTGATCCATTTCTGGGAATGTTACGTCATCGATTGTCCAGATAAAACGAAACTCTTCAATTGCCGTGTTGTCATAACAATTCAACAAATCCAAGGAATTAAGAAACGAATCCATGGTCGCCGTGTAGCCGTAAGTTGTCTCAAATCCATGCACGGCCCCTCTTTCTTCTGCTTCTTGTGCAGATGCGTAGTTGCTGCTCCGATAAAAGTTTGCTTCGTATTTTTCGCTCATAGTAGTAGTGGAATTGGTTGTTGGTTGACTGCGTGTACTTATATAGTCGGTTGTTCTGGGGAGAACTTTAGAACTATTTTTATTTTTTGTATACCAATTCGTGTAGCAGTGCAATTCTTTTGACGATCTCCTGTTTTTCTTCTTCTGTGATTGGATTACCTACTGCTACTGCCAACCTTTCAGCCAAGCAAGCAATTTGTTCAATCGAGAGTTTTTCGGTGGTTTCTGTGGTCATAAGAGTTGGTGGTTCACTACTGTGTATATGTAGTCGGTAGAATTCGCAAGAACTTTAGAGAAAAGTTCAAAAAAGTTTCGGCACAGCATAAATACTCCTATGAGTAAAGATCTAAAAATCATTGGCGAACTGTATTCCAAGATGTATGCTGAACCAGTTCTTGAAGAAGGTATGGGTAAAACCTTGGGTTCCATAGCCTTAGCAGTGATGGGTATGCTAGGTGCTAAACATGGTGTTGAACAGTCAGCAACCGAATATTCCCAAGGGCTTCCTTCTCTTCAGGTTCCTGACGAACAAACTGCAAAAAACAAGCTAAACGATTACCTAAACAAAATCGGCATGATCAAAGTCAAGGCAGATGACAAACATCTAAAATCTCTTGACTACATTGCCAAGAACTCCGCCGATACTGATATTGCTAAACGTGCTCAGTTTATTCTTGACAAACAACAAAGAATCAGTCAGCAACGCTAGTTTTCACTGGCGAGTAAGAACTAGCATTTTCAGTGAAGATTTAAACACGAACGTAATCGCGGACTCGGTTGATAACCTCCACAACATCCTCAAAGCCAAGATAGCCGATAACATCTGAAAATCCTAGATCAGGATTGTATACAATTTCTTTGGTTTCTGAATCAAGCAGAGCGATTTCGAACATTCCGGTCTTGCCTCCGTAGGAAAATTCATGTGATACGATGCTGAGTCCATATCCATTTTCAAAATGGATTTCTTTGTGGTAACCTTTTTCAAATGTGAACATATTAGTGTAGAAGTTTGTGGTAGACCCAGTTTCCAAGAATTACTCCGGCGGCTACAACACAAATCGTGTATACCTGAGCACTGAGAAATAGCCAGAAGAAACCAAGCAGAATCAAACTAAAAAGAAGATTGATAATGAACATATTAGAGAATCGGTGTTTCGTTTCCCATATCATAGTCAAACCATTCATTGACCAATCCATGAACAGTCTCTTGTGGGTTTTTTGTATAAGCTTTGTATTTCATAGCCTTACATTCAACAAAGAATGTGTCAAGCTTTCCGCCATCTTTTGACGAAAATCCCGAGGTGATCTCGAACGAGATCGTGTGAGTGTTTGGGTTGTTCTTCATGGTCTTTATTAATCGGCAGAATCCCGAAATAGTTTAGAAGATTTTTTACTTTTCTTCGGAACGAATCACACTCACTGAAGCTTCGATGTATGCACTTTGAGCATCTTGATAGTCCTTTAGAACACTAAGATATTGTTCAGATATTTCATTTTTGAGCTTGACCATTGCGATCAATCGTGCTTCTTGCTCGTCCGCTATTTTTCGTTTATCTTGTTGGATTCTTTTTAGTTCGTTCATATTATAAAAACATTTCGTTTAAAAACTTTTCCCATTGTTCGTGATGCTCTGCTATTTCTGGATATCCGTTCTTCTCAAATAGAATCTTGGATGCCTTACGATAAAAGGTTGGAGATGGTGCTCCGTGATATTTTGTGCGGCGACACATGGCAGGTTCAAAGAAACTTAATGCTACCAGAGTTTTTTCTGCTAAAGAAAAGCCTTGATCGTCCATAATGTATGGCAAGGGATTTTCTGCTTTCAATCCATTAAAAACAATAATTGCCACTCGTTGACATTCTTCTTTGTTTTCGGCAAAGTTTGCCGTCATGCATAGTATTGTGAGAATGTCTAGAGGTTTAGATATTAATATCAATTCAGAATTCTCTAGGATCTTATCGGCAAATGCCTTGAACAATGTCTCTCGGGAACTTTCATCGTCTTTGTAAAGACTTTTGATTAGTTCCACGGACTTAGGATCATAGAGTTCTTCGATTAAAATCACATAATTATTTATCTGTTAACGTGTTTGGTACGAATTAGCTTGAATGCGCATTACTGAAATATCTTTAGGTTTTGTTGGTAAACCGTCTTCGGTTCGAATTTTAGCTATCATTCGAGCGGCACCTGAATAGGTAGGTGTTTTCTGGTTATCGGGACGAAAGAAATGCCAATTGCCCGAATGAATTGGTTTGAGACCATCATAAATGATTGCTTCAAACTGAAAAAGATTACAGATTTTTGTTTTCATTACTTGATTCTTTCTAAGATTACCTGAGTGATTCCTGATTCAATGATTCCTAGTTGTTTAGCCGCCGCACGATTCATATCAACAATTCGTCCTTTTTTGTAGGGGCCGCGATCCTCAACGATGGCAACTAATGATTTGTTTGTACGGAGTGCGGTGATTCGTACCTTGGTGCCCATAGGAAGGGTTTTATGAGCAACTGCTGGCGTTTTATGATGTAATGGTTTACCAGTACAAGATATTTTGTTCTCTGCTCCGTACCAACTAGCCATTCCGCATTCAGAAGATAAACATTTCGTTGGCAGTAACACCAGCAGAGAAATAATTAATAGTTTCATTTCACTTTAAATCTGTAGAATCATTGGAATTATTCGAAATGATTTTGCCTTTATTTTCTGTGATTTGCTTGTCTAACCATACTTCAATTGTTCCTAGAAACTTGAAGCATTCATTCACAATCCATTTGTGAAAATCTTTTTGGTTCTTTACGAGTCCCAACGATTTTGCATTATTGAAAATGTTTGTCATACGTTTAACTCCCATATTGAGTTTAAAAACGGTATAAACCATTTCGCGAGCTAATGCATAGAGTGGCTTGCTTGAAGCCGTTTTCATATGATATTTTGACATTTTAGTATCTTTCTACAGATTTAAGAGCGAGCTGATATCCTTGCATAGATGTTTGTGGTTGTAAACACTTTTTTTGTATTTCATTGAGTTTTTTTAGACTCAAGAGTGGTTTTCCCATCATGTCGAATGGTACTCCGGCTTTCAGGATAAATTCCGGTTGTCCTACTGCTTGGACAAGTGCAAATTTATAATCAATCTGTGGATCATAAAATTTCTTGACTTGTGGTTTGATGTTCTCTTCAGGTTGATTGCCTGATGATAAAACAACTAGTGCTCCAAATAAGAATGCGAGTATACTTGTTTTCATTACCATCCCATGGTTACCAACCGTTTAGGCGGTTCGTTTTTCACTCCGTATTTTTCTAGATGCTCAGAAAGTAGCGATGAGAATCCGATATCATCAACAACAAAGTACCAGCAACTTCCAAGCTTTGCAATGGTTTTTCCGTCTGGTGTGTTTCTGATTTCTTCTGCATCGTCCAGCAGATTGTATTTCGGTTGTTCGAATTGGTGAATATTATTCATGGTCTCTATATATCGGCAGAATTTGAGAAGACTTTAGAAAAAAGTTTGCCGAGAATGAAGTTTTTCTCATTCTAGGCAAACTCCAACCAACCAAGTGTTTACATCGTGTACGATGCTTTTAGGTGACTCATGGGCCTTTCTTCAAGATAAGCGCGACAAGCAGCAATTGCCTTATGCATTCGCTCCTGATGAATATTTGATCCACTACCGCCCCGCTGGCGAGTGATGAAGTTCCTCAAATGGTATGCAGGCATCTTTGTGGTTAGATTAACACCTTCGGCTACTTGTTTGACAAATGCAGCAACATCTGCTAGCCGTCCGGTTTCTTTTGCAACTACTACAAATCCAGCATAATGAGCAGCAGCAAAAAACGACTTGGGAGTCCGGACATCTACGATTGTGTCAATCTCATTCTTGTAGACTGGAATCGTAAGCTTTTGCTCAGAGGGAACAAGCCGAGTACGCCCCACCCGAGTCCACTTTTGGTTGTACTGCATGACGTAATTGAGAACTGAGAAGAATTTTCCCTTGACCTTTGCAGAAGGATATTCTAGGTCGAAGATATCCTTGAGACTACGTGCCTTGTGCCGATCAAAATAAGCTTTTGAATCGGGATGGATTCCCGTGATCACAAACATTTGTACTGGAGGCCAATTTTCTTGTTGCAATGCAATCAGACGATGTTGTCCGTCAAGAATAATTCCTTCGGTGCTCACCGAAATACCTTGACCAGTTGTGTGCCAATTTCCGCGCCGGATTTCTTCGCGCATTTGTGCGATTTCTCCAAGACGCAAATCTCGATTGCTGATATTTCGGGCGATCAATTCTTCTCCCAATTGCCGTGTGATCGTACACAACTGACTTTGTGGAACAGAACTTGTCAGCCAGTTAAAGTTATTTGTAAATTGATGCGACTGAATCTTTCCTAGTTGAAAATTAGGAATTTGGTTTTGTGTGTTGTTTGTCATTTGGTTTGTCATTTGGTTTGTTTGTTTTACTGGAAATTATAAAGTTTCGGTGCATCCGAGTTGTTCGGCTTTTTTGCGCCAGACTGGGCCATGCGCGGCATCATAGCCTACCATTGCATGGGCGATTTCGTGAAGGATAACATCTTCGACGTAACTGGATTCAAAGTTTGAACAAAGGTTCAATGTCAATTCAATTCGTTTACTGGAATGCCTACAGATGGCAAGCCAGTCATGAGTCTTTTCGTTGATTACGCATTTCCAATTATGCATGTTATGTTTTTTTAGTAAGGAATTACCCAGTTGAATGAAATCGGTATTAGACATTTGCTGTTTCAAACATTGGTACGATTTTCCTTGTGTTTTCAATATCAATGAATTCTTCGTCGCATGAGTAACCAAGGCTTGATAATGCTTCAAAGCATGCTCGTTCGTACATGTACTCCATCAAACCAAATACAGGCTTGTTCGTTTCTTTGTCAAGTAGATTGTACTCCTGTACATTACCGTCATCTGTTTTGTGATCCAGCTTGAATCCCAGATGTTCAAGTGCGGCTTCGTAGGGATTGGCAAGCTCAAAGCTTGAATCAATGGTGTACGTTTCTTTGCTGTTCGAATTGTTAGTGATGAAGTATTGCATAATATTACTGGTTAAGATTATTCTGCTGTTTTGATGTCTGATGGTTTGAGTTCTGATACCAATTTGTTGAGGTAAACAACATCCGAATATTTTATCTTTTCTTCACCATTGAAGACCATTGATGCAAGCTCTTTCTGAAGCAGAATGATAACCTGTGCTTTGTCAGAAAGCAATCTAATTTCTTGAATTTTGAACCAAAAAGGACACCCATGGACATTCAGTTTGACCTCAACGGTGATGTCGCCATCGACAAACGATACGGAGACATCTTCTAAAATGCCGTAGTGTTCTTCTGTGTCAAGATCCATCACACCAACATTTTTGTCGATGTACGTTTCGTAAATATCCTTTTCGAAGATACCGCATCCTTCGTCAATCTTGTCTTGGAGTTTGAATTCCAAATCGGACATTTCTGTGCGGAAGCTTTTGCCGGAATAGATCATAAATTTTTTGTGTTGGTGGTTTAATTGGCTACTAAGTATATCGGTATTTCTGGGAGGAACTTTAGGACTTTTTTACTATTCTTGATTTTCTAGAGCTTCGTAATCGATGGGCGTCCTCCAGCCCAACGTCTCTTCGACGTATTCATGGGCATCGCTCCAACCCATCAAGAGGTCAGCAAGATTTTTCTTTACTTGCTGCACATTCCAACATTCTGGATGTTCTCCATAAAGCTTGATCATTGTCAAACCTTTGTACAACAATTCAGCCAGACTGTCTACGAGGGCCGTGTAGCCTCCGTCTTCCAGTTCCCTGATCTCTACAAATTTTTCAATCAGAGCAATTGCGCGGCGGCTAATTTCGATTTCGGTTGGTGTTCTTTCGGTCACGGTGGTTGGTTCCTTCTGGTTGGGTGTTAACTGGCGTACTGTTGTTTTGGAGGAGCAAGTAATCCCTCCAGACATAAAAGAATAGTAGACATTTTTATACATTTAGTATAAATTTATATGTCGAAAACAATTATTTTCAACTAAATCAAAGAAGTGTCGATAATTTTTGTCTTGCCATTCTCATCAATCTCTAGTACCTCGCCAAGATATGTCTGTGAACTACAGTCAATGTTGATGTTGCATGCATTCGTCTGTGTGTCTGTGACTGTTGTGATACGGTGTACTGGAGTGTGTCCTACAATTTGTTTGACATTTGAAATGATATCCAACCTTCTCCAGTCGCACCAGAGTAGTCCTCCAAACGGACTGGTTCCCCCGCGAGTCCGGTCTGATGCCCAGACTGCATTGGTTGTTTTCTCGGTGCGTTGCATTTCCAAAGCATTGTCAATAGTTTTCTGAACATGAGCTTCATTAATGTCATCCTGTAAGGGATGTTGAAACCAGTATTTTGTCAATCCTGCATGACTGAACCACCATCCGTTTTCATGATGGAAATATTTTAGTTTGTTCCAGTCTTCGATTGTCATGACTTCATTTATTGCTTGCTTTTTTGCAATAGAGAAACCGCTACACGCCACAGTAATATCGGGCCGATACTGGAAACAGTGGTTTCCCATGAGGTAAACCCATTCGGGGTGTTCGTTCATGGTGGTCTTTAGCCAGTGTGCCGTGGATGCATTGAGTTCTGGCGTATCTCCCCAGTTGTCAAAGTAATCGCCAATCAAGACAATTTTATGGGTACTCGCAAACTTTTCAATAATGCGTTGAGCTTTTTCAAAGTGAAGGTGAATATCACCAAGTGCAAGTAGTTTAGACATATTTTTCATTTCCAAATAATTTTAAAATCTGCTGTGTAGTTTCCGCCATTCAAACGATTACAACAAGTATTACATGCAATGTTAGTGCGCCTGTTTGTTGGAACTTCGCGTTCGCAGTTTAAACAGTGTCCAACAAATTTTTTAGGTGCTCGCATGAATCCGCACCGTTCGCCTGTGCAGCCCATTTGGATTGCTTTTTTTCGCCATACATCATTATGCATGTGATGACAACCAACAACAGCATGAGCAATTTCATGGATGATTGTGTTTCTAATTGCATCGAATGGATTTTGTTCGCAATGAAAAATAGAAAGTTCGATTGTCTTTTCGTATTCCTTACAAACTCCTAACCTTGAGCGGTTATCATTAAAATAAAACTTCCAGCCTTTATCGTTCAGTCCGTAGGTTTCAAACAATTCCCATGCGAGATGTTTGGCGCGGAGTTGGACGGGAGTTTTAGCAGATGGTGTTCTCATGGCTACCTACTAATCGGCAAAACTAGCGAATCCTTTAGTTTTATTTTCAGGATTCGCTAGTTTTTTGGGGGAAATTTATTCTTTTTTGTCTTTACAATATGTACAACTCATACCTGATTCGCCTTTGTGTTCTGAGTAAACACCGATCCGGCATTTTGCACAATGATCAAATGGCGGTAGCACTTCTCCCTCTGTTGGATTGAATTCGAAACTGACTTCAGCTTTGTATACGCCATTTCTCGGACAACCTTTTTCGTCAAGTACTGGAATAATGACTTTGGGAAATTCTGGATTTGATTGAATAATATATGGTTTCGGATCAATCGCAAGTTGTGCATTGACTACAATGAGTGCGCCGATAGTTAGTACGGCTCCGATAATTATGTTTTTTGTTTTCATACTATGCTGCGTTTTTGTTTTTGAGAAATTGTGCCCACTTGATAATAGTTTCGCGATCCATTTTCGCAACACTGTCCCATTCGTTAATTTTTTTGAGATAAGCAGTCGCTTCTTCCATTGTCAAGGTGATAACTTTTTTTGCCATATTACGATTGTTCGACCTGAAGTGCTTTGACTCGGTGGTTGATTTTGTCTAGCACCCGATTCAGAGAAAAATCAGGAACCTCTTGTTGATCGAATCCTTCTGTCAATTCTTTTGAAAGATAATCTACAATCCCTCGAACATCGTCGAGGGCTGAGCAATAGCCGATCTTGTATTGTTTGGAATGTTCTGTGTTTGCTTCGTACATAATATTAGTTGTTTTTAATTGCTTCGCTGATTTTTTTGAATACGGGACAAAATACTTTTCCTACATAATTGTGGTCTTGGGCATAAACTGGGAAACTGTCATCTGGGTTGGGATCATCGAAATCTGCGTAGTAACCATCACCGATTAATACATCTTCAAGATCTCTTCCAAGCATTGGCGGAAGATGGATGTTGTCTTCGGTAACTTCAAAGAAGGCATGAATGTTTTCGGCAAATGTAACTCCTCGGAAGGAGACCATCAATTTATGTGGAAAAGGTTCCATTGTCAATTTTATTATTAAGTGTTTTAGAAATACCGCGTCCCCCGAAACCACTCAGGGGACGCGGCCCAACCAAATTTTAGGCAATTAACAGATTGTAAGCATCTTGTTTCAGCTTTGCGCCAGATCCTAGAATTGCTCTTTCGAATCGAGCTTCATTCTCAATGTCAACACCAATATCCGATCTATTCTTGCGGGTTTCCGTCAAACGTCCTCCGGAATGATGATCAACAAATTCCGTGACAGCATTAAGCAGATCCCATTTTGTTCGTCCGTTGTTTCCGCGACCTGACGTAAACAATGTTGCGATATCATTCCGTCGATTCTCAGTGCGAGAAGCAACTTTACCAGTTTCTTTATTCAATTCGGCGGGAATTAGAGCATTAACAAAACCTTCTACATAAGACTTTGTGACTTCTTGTTCTGCGAGAACATTCATAACAGTTTGTAGTTCATCGTAGAATGCATTTGCAAATCCAAGAACTTTTGCTGCCTCGTTCTTTTTTTCTGCGTAATTTTTACGATGATAAATTTTAAAACAATTTGTGTGATTTCTAAGAGCAGCATTAAAAGTATTCATACATTGAACGCGAATACCACAAATTAGGCCAGTCAAAGCCTTCGACCCATCATGACTTGTAAAAAATAGAACTTTCTTGACAGTCTTGTCATCCGGATTGGAATTAAGGAAAAGACTTCCTTCTAATTCCGCTTGCATAAAAACTTTACGGCCTCCCTGCAAAGAACCAGCAGTGTCCCAACAAGCCTTTCCAGAACCAATGATATCATCGAAGAAGCTGAATGCTTCTAAATTCTGAATAGGCGTGTAGCGAGCACTCATAATCGCCAGCGGATTAAAGTTGTCCGCCCGCCGCACTAGGTACTGGTCAGGCAGTTCCATCAGTTCGTCGTCCACTGGGTTGCGGTGGTAGACTGGAACCTGTTCAACCTGCCAGTCCAGAAGAGACTCCTTGATAGCCTCTTCCGCCGTAAGCTGACGATCAGATAGCTGACCGAGTTGATGCCAGCCTTTGGTGACTGCGCTGAAGAATTCAGTTCTGCCATCTTCGCGGAGTGTGAGTTCGTGTGCCATGATATTACTTTCTTTTTTGTTTTGGTTTTGGTTTTGAAGCCAGCACTTACTGGCGTACATACTATATCGGTTGTTCTGAGGGGAACTTTAGAAAAACTTTTACTTTTTCTTCGAAACTTTAGAAACCTTAGAAACCTTGGTGGATTTGGCCTTTGCTTTCTTTGCTGCTGGCTTCTTAACTTCCGCAATGGGAGCAACTTCTACGACTTCTGTCACAGTTTCTACCGTAGCGGCAGGTTCTTGACTCAGGAATCCCATGATTTTTGCGTAGGTGTTTTCGAAATCAAGAATTTCAATCGGCCCAGCAACTTCCACAGCTTCCGGCTGTGCGAATCCTTCGACATTCAGATGGGCAAACCGCTTGTTGTACGCCAGTTCCAGTTCAGTCTGCTGGGCCGCCCAGATGGAAAATTCTTCGCCGAATGGAAGTTCAACAGCAATAGACTCGTCCAGAGGCTTGGGAGCATCGAGCAATGCTTCCATTTCGGACTGAGAGACAATGTAAGCGGCGAGATCGAAGTACGATGCAGTCTGGTCGTACATGTTGATGTGGGGGGTCTGTGTGATTGTGGTCATGGTCTGGTTTCTTTGGGTTGATTGGTTGGTTTTGCTGACAGATTCAGCCTGCCATACTTTTCGGAAGGATCAAGAAAAACTTTAATTTTTTTTTTGATCCGCTTTCGCAGAGCGGCGGGTCACTCAACCTGCTTCATCTGCGTACAGAGTATTCGGAAAATCTAGAAGAAACTTTAGAAAAAAGTGAAACTATTTTCGGGTTGTCTGTAAGGCTAGGAGAATCAAGAACTTAGAGATTACTACTCAGACGGGTATACAAAGAACAGAAAAGAACGAACGATGGTCTGTGCTTGACAGAGAGAACTCCCAGAGAAGAAAATAAATCCCCACCACCTAACAATATTCAAATGAAAAAACCATTCCATATCTCGCACACACGAGCAGGAGAGGTTAGGTGGTGGGGAAAATTGGCGGGAAAGAACTTGTGTTGAACCGAATTAACCTTGGTTGTTCCAGAAGGTATACCAGTTGTCGTTCTTTGTCAAGAGTCCAGTAGGCGAACAGGAACTTTTTTCTTGTTCTGTATTGTACATTAGATCAAATGAATCAGATGAATGACGGTTATTATTATAAATTCCGTTCTTATCGTAGTAAGAAATATATACTGCGCCTTCTTGTGTTAGACCTACATTTACATCTGAATGCATAACTGCACCATCTTGCATCATGATGCCGTTTTTTGTTAGATTGATCATAAGATACTTATCTTATCATAACCATAATACACTGTCAAGCTTAATATACACGCATATATTAGCGCATTATGCGTGTGATAACAGCGTTTGTGTGTACGAACGCGAGTTGTGTGTAAAAGCCTAGAGTTTTTTTGATGAAGTCACGAGTTTGTTATATAAACACGAATTTATCACAAATGTGAATTTATTATCTTGACAAACTTCTTATGATAGTATATTTTCTGTATATAATATATCTTGTTATTATAAATAGATAGTATGATTTCTTTTAAAGAATATTATAATGAATCAGTTAATCCTTTAAAACAAAAGATGGGACATATAGGTTTTAAAGATAAAGTAACTGTATACTTTAATATTAATTTATCAAAGAAATTAAAAAACGTTGCAGTGAAACAAGGATTACCTGTTCCAGAACCCATGTTTTCTATAGAAGGAATGATATACAATGATTCCAAAGGAAAGAAAACAAAAAAAGTAATAGGACACGATACAAGATTAATGATGCGTGATGTACAATTTACCGTTATAGAAAAAAATAGATTAAAAGTAATTGCAACAGGAAGCAAAAACGTACATGCAAAAGTACACGGCTATCTTATACAAGATGAATCTCCCAGACCACTTATTGTTGATGTGACATATAACCCATATAAATATAATTCATTTGTTAGAAAGCAAGACGAATCACCAATATATTCAGCAAAAATGGTTTCATTCATAAATGGTAGAATGACAGTAGAAGAATAATTACTTCTTCTTATTATATATCTGATCCATTACTGCTTTGTAAGTACCTAACATCATAGGTTTTTTATTATTAATAATTTGTCCATAATTCCATTTACCGTAGAATTCTCTCCAATGATTTAATGGTGTTATTTCCAATGCTCTATTAGGAATAAGTTTACCAATAGTAAAGTCTATTATATCGTTTTTAAATACTGGTACTAAATGCGAGACTCCTCCTTCAGGAGCACGCATGTATAATACAATCGCTTCTTCTCCACCAATACCATATTCTTTTATCCATTTACAGAATGTCTTGGTTATCCATTCTTGGCTTGCCTCCTTACTTTTCTCCGGTGTGAACTTCTCGCCTCCTAATACTTCGTCCATGAACCGTTTTGCGATTTGTTGTGGAGTGACATCAGTATAGCTTTCGACTATTACTTTATCCAAGAGTTCGTTGAATTTCATTTTTTGAATTTAATGTTATCTTTTTTGAAGAAACTGAATCGGGTTTGCATATCTTTTAGAAATTCGTTTATTTGATTTCTCCATTCGGTTTTGATAACAAACATAGGCATTTTGTTTTTCGATACCTTTAACGAAAACATATGATCGAATTCGTGTCCTACATGCGATGCGGCACCAGTTATGGGAGTTCCATGAACCTTCAGACTTAGCGTTTCTCCTATGTATAAAACGTCTGTAATGGCGTCCACATGAAGTTCAGGGTGTTCGCTCAATACCATACATAATGCGAATACATATTCTTCTATAAGGTTCCATTCAATCTTCTTTTGTTTGGCGATACGATAAGCGGAATCAACCAAACGCATGACATCGTGTTCTTGTTCGCTTTCGGGATGTAAGTCATCATCACTGGCAAAATCATCCGGTGTTAATGAAAAACGATCAGAACCATATCCTTTTCGGGATGGTTCTGATCGTTCCGGAAAATCAAATTCGTCGTTGTTTAAATCTACTTCATGTAGCAACAGTTTCTTGAGTATTCCACCAAATTTCATACCATTATTTAGCCATAGGCTTCAATAACGATACATGTTTTTCACATCAAATGTTCATTCCGGATAGAATGAAAATAATCATTTTCTTCTTCGGATTCCCGCATATAGTATGCGCTGATTTCGTTGGCAATGATAGAAATACGATCATGCGCATCCATGTACAATTCAACAATCTGTTTGTATTCTGGGCTAGAAATGATACGCTCGAAATCTTCTTCGGTATCACCAGAGCCCTCACCGAAAGCTTCGTTCCACATAGAAACCGGAATGTAAACGGTTTTACGATCTCTGCTGATAAACTCAGGTTCTTCCAGTCCGAATGCTTTCATGGTTTCTACAAGATCCTCTTCGGGTGTTTCGTAGTCTTCGCACACATACCGCTCGTGTGTGGAGTTAATAGCAGCATTTCGAATGATATTCAGTTTGGCAAGTACAGTGCTGATGTTGTTCATAAGTAGTTGTTTAGCGTGTTGTCCAATGTTTGTTTTCGTAGCCTATACCGAGCTGGCCCCAGAAGCCAGAGTTTTTTACGAATTTGTTTTTGTGTTTGCGTTTAAACTCACAGAGGTGAGTTTCAAACAGTTTGAAATTTAAGTGGTTGGGAATCACGATGCAAGACAAATTTTCTTGAAAATCCGCATCAATCACTCGAACGCCATAGTTTGTCTTCCACTGAGTGGCACCAATATAATCGTCGAAAAACTCAGCAGATTCTCTACTGACGAAGACGCAATACGAGTGCTGGAAGGTTTCGGAAGTGAGTAGTACTTTGTGCATATTAGCTGTTGATGCTGTCAATTAACTCGTCAACTTCTTCTTGTGTAAAGAAATAAAAACAAGTTTCGTCTTCCCATGCGTACCCTTCTAGGACATACCATTCAAGACGTTTCTTCAAGGTGGCACAGAGATATTCGTTGAACTTCTCAGGTTCTGCCAGTGCTTGTTCACGGCCCATGTTCTTTGGAAGAAGCGCAATACTCTTTTTGTCGAACGGTGTTTTCTCTACAATATCTTTGGGAACATCACCATTTCGTTCAACAACGCATTTGTTGATGATTTGTTCGGCAACCATGTAAGAGATGTTTCGCAGAAGTAGGTCGTTGGATTTCATAATTTATATATCTTTGCTCGTACTATATCGGCATAATCTAGAAAGACTTTAGAATTTTTTTCACAAACCATACTTGATGCGGAAAAGCATGAGCTTTGATTTGTCGAAGATTGTAACACGGCATTCATAATCCGTGAGTGTACCTTTGCTGTCAACTATTTTATGATTACCTACTGTGAATCCTAAATGCTTTTTAAACTTATTATTGCAATTTCTAAGCTGTAGAAAACGATCATCTTCGAATTTAAGTGCCAATTCTTTCTTCCCATTTCTAGTGTAAGCTAAACTGTTCACCCATGATATGCTATAATAATCACGATTCATAACCTCTTTTAGACTAAATACTTATGTGAGAAAGTTAATTTGTTTCTTACTGGTTCTCTTGATGCTTTCAGGAGAAATAACTGCTAAAGAAGATGAATCTTTTTTAATCAAAAGAGCATATCTTGATACTATTGGCGTAATACCTACCCAAGAAGAAATAGAATGGTACTGTGTATACAACACAAATGGCTATGAATTGGCTGTGCGCTGGCTACTAAACAGTGAGAAATACAAATGGATCATGCCGAAAGAATATGCACGAAAAATTCTTTTGTCAAGAGAATACAGAGATCTCCCCAAAACAAAAATAAACAAAGAGCAAGTTTATATTAACCTGCTCTTTGTTACGGGTAAACCTTTATCATTAACTCACGAATCTATTAAACTCGCAAGTTTATCATTAATAAACAATGCTATTATTTGTTCAGATGGAGAATCAGAAATAATTGATTACATAGCAAACAGTCTTATGTGTAGAGGAACCAACATTGATGAGATTAATAAACTACTAAAGATCTTTAAAGAATCTTCTAAACCTGAAATAGAAGCATGGATGGATGTACTCAATGCTATTATGGAACTAGAAGATGTGAACACCAAGTAATCAAATTCCTAATCTAATTCTTGCAAGAAAGAATTTCTTTTTATCTATTACTCTGTGATGTATACACCAGAATCCCGATTCTATTGGAAGAGATCCTAAACGAATATCAATTAGTTCGATATTTTCAACATAAAAATCTATACGCAGATTCGTAGGTAAATCATAACATACGGACAACCCATTTCTTCGTAGGTTAACTTTTGGATATTTTGATGTTCCCGATCTCAATAAAGCATTTTGATCCCAACTAGTAAGTAGATATATCGGACGTTCAGACTTCATCTCCATGAACTTTGTCGAGCACGGAATAAGTATTCTCGTTCACATAAGATGTGAGAATATTAACAATACCTTGATTAAATGTAATGTTATGTTCGTGACAATAGTTAATAAGAATGATTAACGTTTGTTTATCAAATTCTTCTAAATCAATATCAAGAGTAGTCATTTGAGTTTCCATAATTAATAAGATAGATCTCGGTGAGGATAGAGAGCAATGTGTTCGCCTTCTTCGTTGATAACGGCCACATGTGAATCCTTATTCTTTCGCAAGAATTGTAGTTGTTCTGTGGTTAGTACGACTTCAGTCTCTGCAACGACATGATGAGCAAGATCATTCTCGTGTTCCTTAGACATCACGGAAATATACTTCTCCAGATATTCTTTTGTTGTGCGGTGCTCAAGAGATTCAAGATAATGGTTGATCTCTTTCTTATAGTGAGCGGAACACCTTTCTCGGATCACTTGAGTTGTGATACGAATTTCTTTTACTGCATGTGTTTCGGTTTTCATTATTGTACTGTTGTTTCCCGTGTTTCTGTGTCTTGAATGTACCAGCGTTCATCTTTTCCTACAGTACTCAACTCACCAGTAGATTCCAAGTCAACATCATTATACTTTACACCCGTAACAATATTATACATTTCATCAATGTCATGATATAACAAAGTCAACTTAGATGGATCGAATGCTTCTTCATCAGTTAACTCCAAAATGTATTCTGCTGAATATCCTTTAGAAAAGATCTGACCAACCATAACATATTTGGAATCAAAGTCAATCAAATACACATCTTGTTCACATTCTGCATCGCAATCCACAGTACTATGAATTTCATCCAACCTACAATGAAACACCTCTTTGCCCATTTCACATGAATAAGGATTGGTCTCTCTATCTGGATGCATTTTATTGACATACATTGTAGTGCTCTCATCCATGTTAGGCCCGCAATTATGATATAACCGATCACATTCAAACTTACTATCGTAACAAGCACCGTCTGTGATATCTGCCGACAATTCATCTTCCATAGTACCACACATGTGAAGAGTAACATCCAAGCCATTATCTTTGAAATGCCTGTACATCTTTTCGGGAACTTCACTCATTAAGACTTCTGTATCCCATCCCTGAAAACTAATAATATATTTCATATTTAAATTCCGTATTTAACTTTTGCCAACATCCATTTATTTTCGTCCTGAATATAATACTCTCCTACCTCATAGTCAACTATCAATCCCAGTTCATAAGCTTTTACATTATCCACATGATTAAACAAATTATTAACATTAGTATGTTCATTCGCAGGCAAAGTTTTCATGCATTCGTATTGTTCTTCTATTTCGAAATCCGTCCAGTTATCACAGACATTACAAAACGCCCGATGTTCTACTTCAAAGTAAAAATTGTCGATCTGATAAACGAATCTTTGTGTTGCGTAATTCCACTTGGCAGTAGATTCAAAAACGATATCTTTACCGCCGCAGCATTTGCAGTTGTATGTTTTCATTGCTTGATAATATCCAACATTTTCTTCTTCTTGTCAATAAAAGTTTTTCGAATTGCTTGGATTACTTTGTCTACCATTTCATAGTCATACTTGAAATAATCATCTTCGTTTACAAAATCATTAACAATTCCTCTGATGGCATAACGAATCTCGTCTCGTGATTCTTCCACGGCAGTTTCTAATCTAATAAAATCTGGATCAGGTGCAGCACCAACCCAATTCATACTTCTTCCGTATTTGGTATTGGTTATGAAATATGTTCCGTATCCAATATGATCTCTATCATAGAGTCTTCCAACAGCAACATACTTACCATCAGTTTTTAAATAGATTGTATCCTCGTGATGTTTTTTAGGCATGGTTATTTATTGTTTTCAAAATAGTCAAACATCAATGCAACTACACCAAGAAAGATGATAACTGTATATATTTTCATTTAAATTCCGTATTTGATTTTTGTTAACATCCAAACATATGGATCTATTCTGAAATTTTTCCAATATATTCTAATGGTTTCGGATTCTTTTGAAGTAGTATCAATCCGGCTAATACCAAACGAAAATCCCATGCTTTTAAGAATATACTCAGTTAGTTCAATATCAAGCAGATTATATTTCTCCATTGCTGATGAATCTATATAAGTGCAAACTGTTTTGTTGCCCGTATTTCCTATACTGATCAGATAAGAATCCGAATCAACTTTTAAATAATTTGCTTTAATCACGGTAGTAGATATATCCAGTTTTCTTATCTATGTAATGGTTATTAGGATGCATTATTTTAAGATCATTGTCAAGCGTACTCCAACAAGAAACCTTATCCGGATTGAAATAAACAAATATATAACACCAATGAAACTCAATCACAAATTCTTTTAAATACTTTTCAAAAACGAGTCGCATCTGATCTGAAACAATATCATTAGTAATTTCTTTGGGTCCGTTACTATTAAAATATGTTTTACTATAATTTAATCTTTCGGTTAAAGATGGATTCGTGGAGCATTCAGATTTATGTTTAGTTCCGTAAACATATCCCGTAAAGCCAGCAAGATGATATAGCCGTCTGGCTAAACCTGCACGTTGTTTTATGCGACCATCCTTAATGCAATTTAAGAATTGTCGCTTTTTGTATTCTTCTTGTATATTAGAATCCATAACGAATTTTTGCTAATAGATATTTCTTTTTATTACTGACCTGAAGTCTACTGAAACTCCTGTGTTGTAATCCACATTCTTTTAAAAAAGCTTGCCATCTTTCAGGTTCTGAAAGTGTTAAATCAATAATCTTATTTCCTAAAACATGTTCTTTATATGCTATGGTCACTGTGACAAAATTTGGAGCATCTATCTTTTTAGATGCCATAACGAATTTTTGCAAGAAAATACTTTTGTTTATCATCAACACGACACATCACGGTTGTTCTCATCATTCGCATGTATTGAATACCAAGGCTGGCATAGAATGAACTGTGTGGATGAATATCATCAGGATTCAGAACTTTCCAATCTTCATACAATTGGTTTATGATTGCGTGATCTATATTTAAGTATTGCATTACCAGTAGATGTAAACATAACTATATGTCATGAGAATAATAACACCAAATATCATGCTGGTTAACTTAATCCAGTAGATCATCAGATCTATAAGATATATCAAACACTTCGATAAAAACTCAGAAACCATATTTAATTTTAGCTAGAAGGAATTTGTTTTTGTCAATGATTTTGAAAACGTAAGTGTTATCGAAATTAATATCAACGTCTTTGTATCTTTTACTAGTTGTTTCTATAAATGCCAACCCATTTTCATAATCAAAATTACTGTAAGAATAGACTGATTCTTCGTCATCGTATGATTTCATATACAAATCTACGTCGATTTCGACTTTATGGCTTTGTCCAGACAGTGAGTTTATATCGCTCATTGATATACAATGAGGCAACCATACACCAATTATACCACTTGTAAAGAAAAACAATATCGTGCCGTAACATTACTCGGCTCAGAATATCACCGATTGTATACAAAAAAATACTAACAAGAAACGCAAATGGTTTCATATTAGTATTTAATACGAATATGTGATAAAGATAGTGGCGGAAGGGGTCGAACCTTCAGTGTGCTTGTTACAGCAATCAGGGTAGAAACCTGAGCCCTTCATCCATTCGGGTCACGCCACCGTTTAACCACACTATAACTATATCATACTTTTTCCCGTATGCAAGAACTTTCTAGCGTCCGTTGTCCCTTGGGTAAGTATGTGTTTTCACATCAAGATGCTTGTGTAGTGCCTTGATATGTAATAATAATTCTTGTATTTCTAATTCAGCTTTTTTATTCACTGCTAAATCTTCTTCACCACGTTGACGATCTTTTGATTCTTGGCGTTTGTTTGCCATTAGAATGAATGGTGCTTGCAGAGCAGCCACACACGACAGAGCAAGATTTAAGAGAATATATGGAAATGGATCAAATGGTTTGTCTATCACCCATGTATTCGCTATAATCCATACAATAATAATAGACGAACACGTAATTATACCCATCCAGCTACCACCAAATCGAGCAACCAGATCAGATAACTTCTCTCCGAATGTTAATTTATTTCTACTCATTACTGCTGACCAGATTCTTTTAGGTGGTTTTGTACTGCATCAAACAATTCTGCCACAGTAGTTTGTGTGTCTGATTTCTTTTCTAAGATGGATGCGAATGTCTGCTTGAGTTGCTGATCCTTTTGTTCGTCAGCTTGATGCTCTACAAAAATAGATTTGTATGCTTCCATAATAAGTTCTTGATCGTTCATACTATTATTTAATGATTTCCAGCATTAATCTTTGCTGCAACTTCTTTCTAACAATAGTATCCAGTCCCATCTTCTCTCTTTCTAACAGAGGAACAATCTCTTTTCTGATGAAATTCCTACGACTGCCACGGATTTCGTCGTTTGTTGTATCATTCACAACATACTTCATGAGATCATTCTTTTCGGCATACTGAACGAAAGCATCCTTCTTGGTGAATAAGAACGGATGCACAAGAAGATTACTACCAACTTGACTAATAAATGGAATAGGAAGATATCCTTCTTTACCCCTCAAGGTATTCAAAAGATAACCTGTGACACAATCATCAAGATGATGTCCTGTGATAACAATAGAGTTATCAATATTATTTTTAATATAATCTATTCTTGCTTGTCTTAGACCGTCTTCAGTGTTTGTTTTTACAAGTGATCCGATATTAGCAGCAGGCCAACCACACATAATATGACGATCATCTTCTACGTAGTTATAATAACTATCTACCATCACATCGTTCTGTGGTCTTTGTTTGTGATTGAAATGTAAAAGACCGTGTAAACCGTATTTGTTTTTGATTTTCTTATGATAGAAAAAAGACGCAGAAATACTATCTACACCGGATGAACACAGAATAACAACTTGATTAGCACTTGGTAATTTACGAAGTGCCAGTTCCATGATTTCTCTGCTGAACTTGATCATAGTCCTAGTTTAATCTTTGTGAGAAACCACTTTTTTTCGTCGGTGATCTCATACATGTGGTGAGTGTTGTAGATATCCTTCACACCATATCGACTTTCTGTGTCAGAAGCAGACTGAACAGAGTTGGCGGTATCTCCATGAAAAGTACAAAGAGGAATGAATACATACTTTTTACCATCCTGATGTACTTCGAAAGTAACATTTTTATTGAACATATTAATTATTGTAAATAAGACGTAAACCGTTTAAAACATATACGACATTCCATAAAGATAATGGAACTTTAACATAAAACAAAAACAATGATAGATGTGCGATTAAACACGCAGTAAATATTTTGTATTTCAGTGCGACATTAGCCGCAACACTGCTAGATTTTTCTGTTTGGCTTCGATCTCGATATCTACATCCTTTGCACATAATGGTAGTTGGGTGATATAATCACTGTGCGCACGATCCATTCGATCATCCCTGCCTTCGGAATGATGAAACAGAGGTACGATGCCGTTCCATGTGATAACACAGTGATCATGGGCTTCTTGTTCAGTTTCGCCAAGATTGTTGATTAGTCTATGATGATAGTCAAGCGTAATCGGAATATTGGGAAAATGTTCGGACAACTTCTGATATGTCCAAAACGACTTGTCTTCTGTCTCAAACACTAAACGAGATAACACACTAGCTGACAAACGTGGAAGATTGCGACGAGTGTTAACACCTGCAACATCTTCTAGCTTGCCATTGGACACATGGATATTAATAGGGCAGAAATAACTCTGTGGAATGCCTAGCATATCAAACATCTTGGCATGGTATTCGAGATTCACAATACCTTTTTCATTCACATCATCCTTAGCAGATGAGATAATACAAAACTGATCGGGATGTGTACTCACCCGACCACCTAGTGACAAGTAATCGCTTACTGCTTTTTTAGCTTCTAACCAGAAATATTCCTTGGAACAAAACGTATCCCAATGCGCTGCGAATTCCGGATGATCCGCCAACGGAAACATGTCGCTGGAAATACGATAATGACGAATGTTTACACTAGTTAGATACTTGAGCACCTTCACCAGTTCTTTCAGATTGTGCTGATAAACTGTGAATATTTTATCCTGAGCATTTTGTTCTTGTTGTGTACGTTTGAGCTGTAGAGTTTTGAAACTGCTACTGTTTTCACCAAGAACCAAACAGCAAACACCTAGTCGAATCTTCATGAGAGAAGAATGACCAGAGAGGGCGGACTAGTCAAGAATAATTAACGCCAAATATAGAAAGTCGCATATTTGTCGTCCGTCACGGTGTCTGTGAAACTATTTTTAAACAAATGAGAAACTAAACTATTTCTTTGTATCATTTTTTTATATAAATCCAGTCGTTTAATTTCGTTTTTTGCAACATGGAATTCCAAACAAAAAACATTATCTATACCTACTTTATAAAAACTATCAATTAGACATCGCATGGCATTGCGTAAAACAAAAAAAGACAAATTACCTAATTTGTTTGTTATGAATGTATTGTTGCTTGCATCTCTAAACTGATATTTAACAACTAACTTATCAGGATTGTTTTTATATGCTTGTAGAAGATTGTTTATTATGTTTGTGTTTATTTTTTGTTGTTGATATTTTACTATGTCCTCAGACAATCCTTGTATTTCGTTATCACATAAAATAATATCAACAATACTAATAAAAGCAAAATCCTTAACATGAAATTCATATTCTATGTGACGATTATTGTTTATACGTTGCTCGTCTTTTGTTATTATAAAATATTCTGGTTCATGTATTTCATATATATAATTTTCATGAAAACGAACGAAAAATTGATCCCAATCAAAATTGTTGTCGTTTTCCAATAACAAATAATCTAATTCACTGTATTGTTTGGAATCAAAATAGACTTTTTCTAAGGATTTCATGTTCCTTCTAAACTAACAAATCTTTCACGGCTTGTCCATTGTAAACAATAGACACTGGTCTACCACCTGATGCCATTAGCTTGGCTTCTGGATCAATACCCAATTGGGTATATAATGTAGCTGCAAGGTTTTCGATAGTCAATGGATCGGTTTCGACATCGCTACCAGTGGCATCGGATGAACCATACACATGACCACGTTTAAATCCGCCACCAGCGAACACTACTGAGAATACTCTAGGCCAATGATCTCGTCCAGCATCTTTGTTAATCTTTGGTGTACGACCGAATTCTGAGCTAATCATTACTATAGTAGAATCCAATAATCCACGTTGATCTAAATCATTAATTAATGTAGCATAGGCTTGATCGAACTGTGGTAGCTGTTTACTCATACCATTACCGATACCAGTATGCATATCCCAGCCACCGTATGTAACAGATACGAACCTTACGCCCGCTTCTACTAGTCTGCGAGCCATAAGCAACCTTTGACCCGCTTGATTCAAGCCATAGGCTTCTTTCATTACTTGGGGTTCTTTGTCCAAGGCAAATGCTTCTTTAGCTTTCGGCGAAGAAATCAAATCATATGCCTTCTGATAGAAACTATCCATTGCTGCCAAGCTATCGCTATTCTCTTGATACTTGAAATGGCTATCAACAGTTTCTAATATACTTCTACGTTTATCAAATCGTTCTTGACTCACTGTAGAATTTAAATCTCTTACCTTGAATCCTGCTGCTGATGGATCTGAGCCAAGACTAAAGGGGCCAAATGCCTTTGATAGGTAACCAGCATCAGCAACATCCCCTAGTTTTTGGGGAACGCATACATATGCTGGAAGATTTTCACGATCTCCTAGTTGATTAGATACTACTGAACCAAATGATGGATACTCTAGTGCAGGGGAAGGACGATAGCCAGTGAACATAGTAGATGTACCACGTTCATGTGCAGCATCACCATGTGTCATGGAATGTACTACGGTTAATTTATTAGCTATCTTAGCAGTCTGCTGAAGATATTCAGAGAATTGTAATCCCGCTACAGAAGTAGGAATAGCTTTTAATGGTCCCCGATACTCAGATGGGGCCATTGGATGTGGATCAAATGTCTCATGAGCAGAAGACCCACCCGGCAAATAAATATGAATCACAGACTGTGCTTTAGGAGTTAACTGCGATTCCGCTTGTAATTTGAGGATATCACCCATTGATAAACCTAAACCACCAACAAGCCCAGAGTAAAGGAAGTCCCTGCGATTCATATATGTATTTAGCTAAAAAAGTTATAATATAATACTACCTTTAACATTAGGCAACATTTGTTTTACTAGTGGTACGTGTGGGGGTTGTGAAATGGTGGGAGTGGCGGGTAACGATCCCGCGAAATCACTCTTTTATGAGAAGAGGGCTGTACCAATCTAGCTTCACTCCCGTTTGCTCTAGCCATTTAGCTAGAAGAAAATCTAATTATCTAAAGAACATTTAAGGCTAATCTCAACCAACCTTACTTCACGTACTTTACCACACTCACTACTGCTTGTCAACCAGAAGCTTTTTATTTCTTTAACTTCTTGTTGTTAAGTTCGATTAACCTTACTCGCCTACTGTATCACACCTGTTCTTGTTGTCAATATTTTATACGGTAGCTCCCGATAATGTTCCCGTGGATGATGGATCTATAGTAACAAATGAAATACCACTGATAGCTGCCCCTGCGAAAGTTGGGGCAGTTTTTTTATCAAACCCCCAATTAGTAGTAGAAAAAGCGACACTTCCATCTTTACCAGCATTTCCTCCGTTTCCACCTCTAATTAAATATGTTCCCATATCCTCTGAATTCACACTTCCAGCTGATCCGTATAGTAACGATCCACCAAAAATAGAATGGTTGTTGTTTGCTGTATATCCAAATCCAGCACCAATACCACCCGACCCTGCTTCTAATCTGAAAATTCCTCCTACTGTATAATAAGTATTAGCAGTTCCACCTGCTCCACCTCCTCCTCCAATTACACCATAATTTTTTAAAACTATATTTGTATTAGTAAATAATCCAACTCCTCCATCAACTCCTTTGTAGATACCAGCGTAATCATTAGCAATGCCGCCAGCACCCATAATGGTCCCGCTATTTGTTATTGTAATAGTACTACCCGCTAATTTGTTCCCTATACTAAAAGCTGGAGTAGCTGGGTATGCTCCTGTAGCCTGTATTGCGTATCTATCCGCATATACATATACCCCACTTAATATAGTTAAATTACATGTAACCGCACTCTTCCCGTCCCATCCTCTTCTGTATAATAGCTCCTCTAAAACTAGATTAGATCTATTTGATGATAATGTAATATTAAAAGTATCTTTGTATCCTGTTGTATTTTTAATTTTTTTGATTCTATGATAATTGGTTGAATTCCATGTACCATTATCAGCAACTAATAAGTTACCGTCATGCATCATTGTGATATCTTGTAATAATGTTAAGGTAGCATCAAGATAATCGGCTTCGTTATCAATGTTAGTATCTCCCGCGCCCGCTAAAGTAGTTACATTATAATCGGTATATGTAACACCAACACCATAAATTATAGTAGAACCAGAATCTGATCCATTTCCATCATTAGCAACTGCTCCAATAGCTACTCTATCACCCGCAGCATTCATGGACACACTCGTACCAAACCAATCACCAGCAGCTTCGCCATCGATATCCTGTCCTAGTTTAGTCCAAGTAGTGCCATTCCATGAATATATTCTAACAGAACCAGAAT
>Ga0114974_10000491_pt1 | contig 32912 bp, 31 predicted proteins | sample S_130206_EF_Meta_FD_87318 | JGI IMG/M metagenome (GOLD analysis project Ga0114974, IMG submission 87318) | Freshwater microbial communities from Lake Simoncouche, Canada to study carbon cycling - S_130206_EF_MetaG | ecosystem: Environmental > Aquatic > Freshwater > Lake | place: Lake... | reverse complement strand
TTGGTGGTTGAGTGTCAAGACGACCGTTCGCAACACCGCAACAAAGACAAAGCCATGCAGGTGTTGGCGGCAAGGCTAAAAGACAAAGTTCAGCGCGAGCGCCATGACAAAGAGGCCGCGCAACGTAAAAGCCTGGTCGGCTCGGGTGATCGGTCAGAAAGGATTCGCACGTATAACTTTCCGCAGGGTCGCTTGACGGATCATCGAATTAATCTGACCTTGTATAAGCTTGGTTCAATTATGGAAGGCGATTTAAATGACGTGACAGGCGCCCTCATTGCCGAGCATCAGGCAGAGTTGCTAGCAGCCTTAGGTGACGAGCACTGATGCAAACGGCGCAATCCTTAATCTCAATGAGTGGTTTGCCACGCCTAGAGGCCCGGATGTTGCTTGAAATGGTGCTGTGCAAGCCGCGCGAATGGTTGCTCGCCCACGATACTGACCCCTTATCGTCTGAAGCGGCTGCGCAGTTTTTGACCTTGGCTGCGCGGCGTCGCCAGGGTGCGCCAATGGCGCACTTGGTTGGGCACCGAGAGTTTATGGGACACCGCTTAAGTGTCTCGGCCGACGTTTTGATTCCAAGACCAGAGACCGAGTTGTTGGTGGAAATGGCTCTGCAAAGCTTGGAAGACCGCGCTAAGAGTCCTTTGCCTAGCCCGACCACGGGCAACGGTGTAGGCTGCTCTTTACTTGACTTGGGTACTGGCAGCGGTGCGGTCGCTATTAGTGTGGCACTAGCGCGGCCGACCGTCCGCGTGGTGGCAACAGACTTAAGCGAAACTGCAATTGTGCTAGCGCAACAGAATGCCCAGCAACTTGAAGCACGGGTTCAGTTTTGGCAGGGAAATTGGTACGAAGCCCTACCGGCAGAGGGGCGATTCGATGTGATCGTTTCAAACCCGCCGTATATTGCTCTTAATGACCCGCACTTGGCGCAAGGCGATCTTCGGTTTGAGCCAGTTGGGGCATTGACTGATGGGGCCGACGGCCTGACGGCGTTACGGCAAATTATCGCTGGCGCGTCGCAGCATTTAATCACCGGCGGCTGGTTGTGGCTTGAGCATGGGTATGAGCAAGGCGAAGAAGTTGCTCAGTTATTACTAAAGGCTGGCTTTAACGCAGTGCAAACAAAACAAGATTTAGCAGGTTTGCCCCGAATTACGGGCGGATCGTTGTAGGATCCTTATAATTAACTATTACACTTCTATTGACGAGGGACAGCATGAGCGACGTTCAAACTTTTATCCGCGATACAGTCACCAACAACCCAGTGGTGCTTTTTATGAAGGGTACAGCGCAAGCCCCCCAGTGTGGTTTTTCGGGCAAGGCGATTCAAATCTTAAAAAGCAACGGCGTTACCACTCTGGTCACAGTCAACGTACTTGAAGATGAAGCGGTTCGCAGTGGCGTCAAAGAATTTTCGCAATGGCCCACCGTTCCCCAGCTGTACGTTGGGGGCGAGTTCATTGGTGGCTCAGACATCATGACTGAGATGGACCAAAGTGGCGAGCTCAAACAGGTATTAACTGCAGCCGGCGCTGCGGCTTAACTCTTTGGGTCTGTGTCGACTGCTCGACCGAGTGTAGTGGCGTGCTGATCCCATGAGGGTTGCCCCACTGCGTGCGTTAGAGCACTGACGGCTTAACAAAACGCATCACTTGAGCGTTTGCACCCAATTTCGCGGGGTTTGCTTCGCGAAGTTCTTCAGTACTAGCTTCGTGCAACTCGGCCGCAGTTTCGAAGCTCGGCGGATCAAACGCCATATCCCCCTCGGGATCTGCGAGCCCATTCGGTTTGAGCCCAACAAAATCGAATAGATTGCGATCCATTAAATGCGATGGCGCCACGTTTGCAAGCGCGTTAAAAATACTCCACGCACGCGACGGGTGCTTTTTATCCCATTCGGCAAGCATACGGCCCACTTCTTTACGCTTTAGATTTTCTTGCGAACCACACAACGTGCATGGAATGATTGGAAATTGTTTCCAGTCGGCATAAGCGATCAAATCCGTTTCTTGAATGTAGGCCAGCGGCCGAATCACTGTGTTCTTGCCGTCGTCTGAGACGAGTTTTGGGGGCATAGCCTTTAATTTGCCGCCGTAAAACAGATTTAAAAAGAAGGTTCCTAAAATATCATCGCGATGATGGCCCAGCGCAATTTTCGTGGCGCCCAATTCGCCGGCGACCCGATACAAAATCCCGCGTCGTAAGCGCGAACAAAGTGAACAGGTTGTTTTGCCCTCGGGGATCAGCCGTTTGACGATTGAGTAGGTATCTTGGTTTTCGATATGAAAGGGGATATCACGTGCACGCAGATAGTTGGGCAAAACATCTTCTGGAAATCCTGGCTGCTTTTGATCAAGATTGACCGCGATGATGTCAAAATCAATGGGTGCGCGGGTACGAAGCGTCAGCAAAACATCGAGCATCGCATACGAATCTTTTCCGCCCGATAAACACACCATGACGCGATCGCCGGCCTCGATCATGTTGTAGTCACCGATCGCTCGGCCGGTTTCTCGCATGAGGCGTTTTGATAATTTATTGTGTTCGATACGCTGCTTTTCGCTAACCGCTGGGATTATTGCGTTCTCGCTGTTATTCATTTTTAAACTCGTCACCAAAAAAAACTTCTAAGGGCGTTCGCTCACGGAGTTTAGTGCGCAGGTGAATCATCTCAAAACTCCTTGTCAAGCAAATATTCAGTGACTGCAGCGCGATCGCCCGAAAAAATTACGCGTGACAGTTTGCTTTCGCGTTGGTGCTCATACATTGGATCGTAATACTCGCTCAGCAAGGGGCGAATCCATTCGCGATGCAAGTCAAGGGTACCCGTTGATTTTTGTTCATCCAAGGCTGCTTGCATTGCTGTGGACAGTCGGGCATGGCGTTCACCACCCAGTCGCTTCACCAAGTTTTGCAAGCTCTCGAGTAAACGTGCTGAGAAGGCGTCGAAACCAGCTTCGGCACCAAGCTTGACGGCAAATTGGGCGCCAAGATCTTCGACGTAGTCGTGCAAAATTCGCTCGACCCGAACCGGCATTGGTTCTTCAAGCCAAACGACCGAACTCGTTTGCATTTTGTCGCGCAAACTAATTGGTAGGGCGCAGCGGCCAATCATGCGCGATTCATCTTCGAGCGCAATGCGAGATTTTCCTTGGGCATGCAAACGTAACAGGGCAATCGCCAAACTATTGTCGAAGTTAATTTGTACGGGTTGATCTGTTGCGTGTTTGCCAAAGCTCGAGCCGCGGTGATGTGCGAGCTTTTCAAGATCAACGGTCGCACTTAGAGCCTGTATCACCTCGGTTTTGCCCGAACCAGTCAGGCCCGAAACCAATACGAAGTCAGAGGCATCAATATGCTTAGTCAACGACTCGAGCAAGAAAGTACGCATGGCTTTGTAGCCACCCACGATACGCGGGTATTCGATTCCTGCCTCAGCGAGCCAGCTCTGTGAAATGCGCGAGCGCAGCCCCCCACGAAAGCAATAGAGATAGCCCTGAGGGTGTTTTTGCGCAAAAGTTTTCCATTGCGCCACGCGTGCTGTTTTGATCTCACCCGATACCAGCTCGTGCCCGAGCGCGATGGCAGCCTCTTGGTTAACTTCTTTATAGCGTAGACCGACTTGATGGCGCTCTTGGTCATTCATCAGAGGCAGATTGATCGAACCAGGAAATGCGCCTTGTTCAAACTCGACCGGTGCGCGTACGTCTAACAGCGCGACCCCTTGGGTAAAAAGCGAAGCAAAGTCCGCTGTGTCGGGGCGCATCATAAAAGTGTCGTCATCGGTTTGAGTTGGCATTGCGTTTGAGCAGGGGCTGCGAGCTTAACCGAAAATTCACGCAGCTCGTCACGCCTAAACACATGCACCTTGACGCGCTCGCCAGAAAGATGCCGTGCCAATACGCTTTCTAACGAATTGTTCACCGAATCGATGCGTACACCGTCAATCGCGATGAGGGTGTCGTGCGCCGAGAGCCCGCCCTGATGGGCAGCACCGTGCTCAAAGACGGTCGCCAGCACAACGTGATCGCCTTGTTTTCGAGTGCGAACGTCGAGGGTCGGCAACTGGTTTGCTGCGCGCCAGTGCATATCGATGTGGTGTTGGGCAAACAGCGCACGCAAGGGGACATCTTCGCGGCCATAGACCCACCTCGCGATTGGTTCTGAAATATCGACCCCAGTGCAGTCTGCTACCAGACGGACGAAGGCCTTTTCTTTTAAACCGCGGGCGGCACCTTGATAAAAATCGCGCCCATACTGCTCCCACAAGCCTCGCATGACATCATCTAAGCTAAACGCCTGGTTGGTGGCGTTACGAATCGTTAGATCCAAGCCCAACGCAATTAACGAGCCCTTGGTGTAGTAGCTCACCAAGGCATTCGGAGAGTTCTCGTCTTGCTTGTAGTAGCGTGACCACGCGTCAAACGAACTCTCGGCCACTGATTGTTTGTGCCGGCCTGGCGTTGCATAGACGCCGCTGATTTGCTTGCCGAGTGTTTGTAAATAGTCAGACTCATTGATCACGCCGCTGCGCAATAGCATCAGATCATCGTAATAAGACGTGAATCCTTCAAAAATCCACAACAGGCGTGTGTGTGTTTCTTTGGTCAGGTCGTAGGGTGCAAAGGCCGCTGGTTTGATGCGCTTGACGTTCCAGGTATGAAAGTATTCATGGCTGACCAAACCCAGAAACGTTTGGTAGCCCTCTGGAGCCTTTTTTTGCCCAAGTGTTGGCAGATCTTTGCGCGCGGCCATTAATGCCGTTGAGGCGCGATGCTCAAGGCCACCGTAGCTGTCTCCGGTCACCATGGTCATAAAGACGTATTTGAGCGCAGTGTCTAAAAATGCAGCGTGCCCAGTGTGGGGCTCAAAAAAACGAATTTGTGTTTCGCAAATGGCTTTGACATCGCGTGCGATACGTTTGAGATCTAGGTTGGGGATGATGCCAGTGAACACCATCTCGTGGGCGGCGCCACAAGCGTTAAACCGCACCACTTGAGGCCGACCCATTTCGATGGGATGATCAATTAAGTCGTCGTAATTGTTTGCCTCATAGGTGCCAAAGCCGTTGACGTAGTCTTTGACAGCCTTAGGGCTCGATGTTGGCTGGGCGGCTTGAGGAAGGCTGGTGAAGACGCGCCAATTGGTCGAGGCTGGTGCAATGAGCGTGACTTGGCAGGGATGCTCTTCAAGCCCGTGCGGCCGTAAATAGACGCTGGTGCCGTTCAGAAAGCCGTGGGTCTCATCAAGGTGTGCTCCGCGCACCGACAAATCCCATGCGTAGACGGTGGTCGTGACATGCAGCGGCCCGGTGCAAGGCTCAATGCGCCAGCTATGGTTGTCAAGTTTGACGAGACTCAGACGGCGATTGCCCGAGCGGGCAGAGATTGTTTCAATATGACGTGAAAAATCTCGAATCAGGTAGCTGCCAGGAATCCAAGCGGGTAGCGACACGATCTGACCTTGCGGATTTGGCTTTGGGATCGTGACGGTGACCCGAAAGCGGTGCCCCGCCAAATCAAAAGGCTCTAAACTGTAAAGTATTGGTTTGCTGTTCATACCGCTATCTTATTTCACATTTTCTAGGATCCTCTCATGAGCGAAGCATTAGTACTGATTGAAACTCGCGGCCGGGTAGGCTTGTTGACACTGAATCGTCCGAAGGCACTGAATGCTTTGAACGATGCGCTAATGAACGAACTGGGTGCGGCCTTGCTAGCGTTTGACGCCAACGATGAGGTTGGTTGTATTGTGATAACTGGCAGCGAAAAGGCGTTTGCGGCTGGGGCTGACATCGCCGCTATGAAAGATTGGTCCTACATGGACGTCTACCGCACTGATTACATCACCCGTAACTGGGAGACCATCCGTCGTGTTCGCAAGCCTGTTATCGCAGCGGTTGCGGGTTATGCCTTGGGTGGTGGTTGTGAGTTGGCGATGATGTGTGACTTCATCATCGCGGCGGATACCGCTAAATTTGGCCAACCCGAAATCAAGATTGGAGCGATTCCCGGCTCGGGTGGTACGCAGCGCTTGCCTCGCGCGGTCGGAAAATCCAAAGCCATGGATATGGTGTTGACTGCCCGGATGATGGATGCCACTGAAGCCGAGCGCTCTGGACTGGTGTCTCGGGTGGTTGCGGCCGCCAGCTTGCTCGACGAGGCGATTGAAGCTGCAACCGTGATCTGCGGCATGTCTCTGCCGATGGTGATTATGGCCAAAGAGTCTGTCAACCGTGCCTTTGAGTCCTCGTTAAACGAAGGTATCTTGTTCGAGCGTCGGCAGTTTCACGCGTGCTTTGCGACTGAAGATCAAAAAGAGGGGATGGCGGCCTTTGTCGAGAAACGTAAGCCGAGCTTTAAGCATCGCTGAGTCGCGATCCTCGGTTTAACAACGCCGGTTGATCCGAGTGCCGCCAAAGCCTGTGCAAAGCCTCTAAGGGTTTGCATGGGGGCGTAAAATTGGATACAATGCTGTGGCTTTGCTGTGAGAGAAAAGTGTACGAATCCGAATTCACAGAAAAGATTGCTCTAACTCTTGCAGAGCAACAGCAGATTGACACCCGCGCAAGGCGCGATTTGGTCGATGTGGTGGTTGCGCAAATGTTGTTGGGGTTGTTAGTTGCAGTGATTTGTTGGGTGGTGGCAGGTGGTATGGCGGCAACGTCTTCATTGGCTGGCACGATGGCATATTTGTTGCCTAATGCGGCTTTTGCCTTGAGGTTGTGGGTCTCGACTTACCGCCCAGGTGGGGCTAGCCCAGAACTGTTTTTTATTGGCGAGTTTTTAAAGCTTGTCGCCACAATTTTGTTGTTGTGGTTGGTAGCATCGATTGGTGAGGATCAGGTGCAGTGGCCGGCGGTGCTGGCGGGCTTGGTGGCGGCGCTGAAAGGCTACGTGGTGGTGTTGGTGGTAAAGGGCTCTCGAGCCAAACGAATTGTACGGGTCGGCTAACACAGCGGGCTTTTTATTAACAAGCATTTCAGCGCCTCGGCGCTGTGTTTGGTCAAGATGCAAAGTAGAGATCAATATGGCTGCTGAAAGTGGTGTATCGCCCCAGGCTGAATATATTCAGCACCATTTGGTGCATTACAACAATATAGGCGAAAAGCAAGCCGCGATCGCTGATTTCAGCGTCATCAACTACGACACCGTGTTTTGGTCTAGTTTGACGGGTTTGATCGTTGTGTTGGTGATGTGGTTGGCCGCCCGGCGTGCAACGTCTGGGGTTCCAAGTCGTTTTCAAAGCGCAGTTGAAATGTTAATCGACATGGTGGATCAGCAGGCGCGCAGCATCGTGCCTAGTGAAGCCACTCGAAAATTTGTCTCGCCCTTGGCCCTGACAGTATTTGTTTGGATTATTTTGATGAACGTGCTTGACCTGATACCGGTCGACCTTCCTCATCAAATATTCCATTTGTTCGGATTAGGCAAAAACCCCGGCGATCCGTTGCATTTCCACCGTATTCTCCCAACTGCTGATCTAAATGCCCCAATGGGTATGGCGCTTGGCGTGTTGCTGCTGATGTTCTATTACGGCATCAAAATTAAAAATCCAGTTGGTTTCGTGAAAGAACTGTTCACCGCGCCGTTTCATGGCCACGGTCTCACGGCGGTGCTATTAGCACCGGCAAATTTGCTTTTGAATGTGATTGAATATGCGGCTAAGTCTGTCTCGCTAGGCATGCGGTTGTTTGGCAATATGTTCGCAGGCGAACTTGTATTTATGCTGATCGCTTTGCTGGGTGGTGCCTGGACTGGCTTTAATGTGATGAGCGTTAGCTTGGGCATTGGCCATATTCTGGCCGGCTCAATTTGGGCGCTTTTCCATATTTTGATTGTTTTGTTGCAGGGTTTTATTTTCATGATGCTGACGCTGGTGTATATCGGACAGGCTCACGAAGGGCATTAAATTGAAGGGTGCTGTTACTTGATAAAAAAAGTGAACAGCGCAAAATTTTTTTGAGTCTCCATTTTTATTATTTTTTTTTGATTCTTAGATCCTAACAAGGAGTTGTCATGTCCAACGTCGCTCTCGTTGCTCTCGCTTGCGGTTTAATCATTGGTTTAGGCGCATTGGGCGCCTGCATCGGCATCGGAATGATGGGTGGTAAGTACCTCGAGTCTGCTGCACGTCAGCCTGAGTTGATGAACGCCCTGCAGACCAAGATGTTTTTGTTGGCAGGCTTGATCGATGCAGCTTTTCTGATCGGCGTGGGTATTGCCATGTTGTTCGCCTTTGCTAGTCCGTTCGGCAAGTAATGTATTTACCTGCCAGCTTCGGTATGAAGCTGGCGAACCCACCGTTTGCAGATTTGTCTGCGGTGGCTCATTGATCTGTGCTCTTAGACATTTTGTCGACTGAGCTCAAGTTGTAATAGGGAAACGACCGTGAATCTGAACGCGACGATCTTTTTCCAGATGATCGTGTTCTTTGTCTTGGCGTGGGTCACGATGAAATTCATCTGGCCCCCTTTGACGAAGGCAATCGACGAGCGACGCCAAAAAATCGCTGAAGGCTTGGCTGCTGCCGAAAAAGGCAAAGCAGACTTGGCTCAGGCTCAGGCGCGCGTTGGTTTGATCGAGGCATCTGCGAAATCTGAATTACATGCACGCATGACGGATGCTGAGAAGCACGCAACGCAGATCATTGAGCAGGCGCGTGCTGAGGCTGAAGTTGAGCGTGCGCGCATCTTGGCGCAAGCGAAGCAAGATGCTGCCCAAGAAGTCACACGTGCTCGCGACGCCCTGCGCAATGACGTAGCCAACTTGGCTGTGAAAGGCGCCGAGCAAATCCTGAAGCGTGAAGTTAACGCAAGTGCTCACGCCGAGCTGCTTACGCAGCTTAAGGCTCAGCTTTAAACTCAGGGATACGCCATGGCAGAACTTTCCACTCTCGCGCGCCCTTACTCTGAGGCCTTGTTTGCTGTTGCCAAAGGTAACAGTAATGGTCTGGGCGTTTGGGCTGAGCAAGCACAACGTCTAGCCCATGTGGCTGCTAATAGCGATGTGCGTTCGGCGATGGCCGATCCGCGTTTAACTGATGTGCAGCGCGCCGAAATATTTTTAAGTTTGGTGCGGCCGGCAGTCGACAAGCAGTTTCAAAACTTTGTCGAGTTGCTAATTGCTAACGGCCGCTTGTTGCTATTGCCACAAATTGCAGAGCAATTTCAAGCCCTCAAAGATGAAGCTGAGGGTGTGGCGCAAGCAAATATCACTAGCGCATTTCCGATGTCTGAAGATCAGGTCTCGCAACTTATTGCGTTGTTAGAACCGAAATTCGGCCTCAAGTTAAAGCCCCACGTAACCGTTGATGCCGCCTTAATTGGTGGTGTTCGCGTGCTCGTGGGTGATCACGTACTCGACACATCCGTGCAAGCTCAGTTAGTACGCATGCGCGACACGCTGGCGGCTTAACGTCAGTCAAAAGATTTCAGGAGTCTGAACATGCAACTCAATCCCTCAGAGATTAGTGAAATTCTCAAGAGCCGAATCGAAGGTCTGGGCACATCGTCCGATATTCGCACCCAGGGCACGGTCGTTTCCGTGACCGACGGCATCACCCGTATCCATGGTTTGTCAGATGCGATGCAGGGGGAAATGCTTGAGTTTCCAAACAATGTGTTTGGTTTGGCCTTGAATCTCGAGCGCGACTCTGTTGGCGCCGTGATTTTGGGTGACTACACGGGCATTTCTGAAGGCGATCCAGTTAAAACGACTGGTCGCATTCTTGAAGTCCCAGTTGGTCCCGAACTGTTAGGTCGCGTGGTTAACGCCTTGGGCGTGCCGATCGATGGCAAGGGCCCCGTCAATGCGAAAGAAACCGACATTATCGAAAAAGTGGCGCCTGGCGTGATCGCACGTCAGTCTGTGTCGCAGCCAATGCAAACTGGCTTGAAGTCGATTGATGCCATGGTGCCAATCGGACGCGGTCAGCGCGAATTGATTATTGGCGATCGCCAAACCGGTAAGACCGCCGTTGCTGTTGACGCCATCATCAATCAAAAAGGTAAAAACGTTAAGTGTATTTACGTTGCGATTGGTCAAAAGGCGTCTACGGTCAATAACGTGCTGCGTAAGCTTGAAGAGCACGGTGCGATGGAATACACCACAATTGTTGCTGCAACAGCGTCCGACTCGGCTGCAATGCAATATCTGTCTGCCTATGCCGGTTGCACAATGGGCGAGTATTTCCGCGATCGCGGCGAAGACGCTTTGATTGTTTATGACGACTTGACCAAACAGGCTTTTGCTTACCGCCAAGTGTCACTGCTGTTGCGTCGGCCACCAGGTCGCGAAGCTTATCCAGGCGATGTGTTTTATCTGCACTCACGTTTGCTTGAACGCGCTGCACGCGTGAATGAAGCTTATGTCGAGAAGTTCACCAAAGGTGCCGTTAAAGGTAAAACAGGGTCACTGACTGCTTTGCCAATTATCGAAACCCAAGCGGGTGACGTGTCTGCTTTCGTGCCGACTAACGTGATTTCGATTACTGACGGTCAGATCTTTCTTGAAACAGACTTGTTCAACGCCGGTGTGCGCCCTGCTATTAACGCCGGTATTTCGGCATCGCGTGTGGGTGGTGCTGCTCAAACTAAGATCATTAAAAAGCTTTCGGGCGGTATCCGTACCGACTTGGCCCAGTATCGTGAATTGGCTGCTTTCGCCCAGTTTGCTTCTGACCTTGACGATGCAACGCGCCGTCAGCTCGAGCGCGGTAAGCGTGTCGTTGAGCTCTTGAAGCAGCCGCAGTACCAGCCTTTGCAAGTCTGGGAACTCGGTGTGATCTTGTTTGCTGCGAATAATGGCTACCTTGATGATGTTGACGTTTCAAGTGTCTTGCCGTTTGAGAAAGGTCTCAAAGATCACCTCAAAAACAAAAACGCTGCAATGATCGAGCGTATCGAAAGTTCAAAAGAGTTGTCCAAAGATGACGAAGCTGAACTTGTCGCTGCGTTGACTGAATTTAAAAAGCACGGCACGTTCTAACGAACCCGCTATCGGATCATCGCTGGCAATTGCTGCCAGAGGTGATCCAAAGCAAATGGTCTGATACCTGAATGCAGGTCTGACACAGGAAGCGAAATGGCAGGAATTAAGGAAATTCGTAACAAGATCAAGAGCGTGCAAAACACGCGCAAGATCACAAAGGCCATGGAAATGGTGGCCGCCTCGAAGATGCGCAAGGCGCAAGAGCGTATGCGTGCGGGTCGGCCTTATGCGACTAAGGTTCACGCGATTGCCTCTCATCTGATGCAGGCAAATCCAGAGTACACGCATCCCTATTTGGTTGAGCGTACTGAGCTGAAAGCTGTTGGAATTGTCGTTGTTTCAACCGACAAGGGTCTTTGTGGTGGTCTGAATACCAATATTATGCGTTTGGTGCTTTCGCGTACACGCGATTTCAACGACAAAAATATTCGGACACAATTCACGGCTTTTGGAAACAAAAGTCTCGGTGTGTTAACTCGCATGCGCGCTGAAGTTGTGTCACAGGCAGTTGGGTTGGGCGATAAGCCTGAGCTCGATCGCCTGGTTGGCGCGGTCAAAGTGCAGTTAGATGATTTTTTAGCTGGTCGCATTGATGCGCTTTATATTGCGACTAATCGCTTCGTTAACACAATGAAGCAAGAACCAACTTTTGTTCGTTTGCTGCCGTTACCCGGCAAATTGGCAGATCCCTATAACTTGGCTTCGGCGACTGCCGCTGTAAACAGCGAAAGCACAACGGCAGACCACGGCTGGGATTACATCTACGAACCTGATGCTCAAACAGTCATCGACGAGCTGCTACAACGCTACGTCGAAGGCCTTGTTTATCAAGGTGTCGCAGAAAGCATGGCCTCAGAGCAATCTGCCCGGATGGTGGCAATGAAAGCCGCTTCGGACAATGCGAAGAAGGTAATCGGTGACCTGCAACTTGTCTTTAATAAGACTCGCCAGGCTGCTATTACGAAAGAAATTTCAGAAATCGTGGGGGGCGCCGCGGCCGTCTAGTTGTTTAGATTGCTTCCCGGTATCCCATCAGAATTTACAAAGTAAGGATCAGACATGAACAACGGAACCATCGTTCAGTGCATTGGCGCAGTGGTGGATATTCAGTTTCCCCGCGATCACATGCCAAACATCTATGAGGCTCTTCGCCTAACGGATGAATCTTCGGCTTTTGCCGAAAAGGGCTTGACCTTCGAAGTTCAACAGCAGCTGGGTGACGGCGTCGTTCGTACCATTGCGCTCGGACCAAGCGATGGCCTGCGTCGCGGTATGGCTGTTGCTAAAACTGGCGCACCGATTTCGGTTCCCGTTGGTGTGGGTACCTTGGGCCGAATCATGGACGTCCTAGGGCGCCCGATCGATGATGCCGGTCCGATCCAAAGTGAAGAGCGCCGTGCGATTCACCAAAATGCTCCTAAATTTGACGAACTGTCGCCTTCGGTCGAGTTGCTTGAAACCGGTATTAAGGTGATTGACTTGGTCTGCCCGTTTGCTAAGGGCGGTAAGGTCGGTTTGTTTGGTGGTGCAGGGGTGGGCAAGACCGTCAATATGATGGAACTCATCAATAACATTGCAAAGCAACACAGTGGTTTGTCTGTATTTGCCGGCGTGGGCGAGCGTACTCGCGAGGGTAACGACTTCTATCACGAGATGGAAGAGTCAAACGTGCTCGATAAAGTGGCGATGGTGTTTGGCCAGATGAACGAACCGCCAGGTAATCGTTTGCGTGTGGCGTTGACTGGTCTCACTATGGCTGAAAAGTTTCGTGATGAAGGCCGTGATATTTTGTTCTTTGTGGATAATATTTACCGCTACACCTTGGCTGGTACTGAAGTGTCCGCGTTGCTAGGTCGTATGCCTTCTGCTGTGGGTTATCAGCCGACACTTGCTGAAGAAATGGGTAAGTTGCAAGAGCGCATTACCTCAACTAAGCAAGGCTCGATCACCTCGGTGCAAGCCGTTTACGTGCCGGCTGACGACTTGACTGACCCATCTCCTGCAACGACTTTCCAGCATTTGGATTCAACGGTTGTGTTGTCGCGTGATATCGCTGCGCTTGGTATTTATCCAGCAGTTGATCCACTCGACTCAACGAGTCGTCAGCTTGATCCGCATGTTGTGGGCGAAGAGCATTACAACGTGGCTCGTGGTGTTCAGCAAACGTTACAGCGCTATAAAGAGTTGCGTGACATTATTGCAATTTTAGGTATGGACGAGCTGTCACCTGAAGATAAGCAAGCTGTTGCGCGCGCTCGTAAGATTCAACGTTTCCTTTCTCAGCCTTTCCACGTGGCCGAAGTGTTTACGGGTTCGCCTGGTAAGTACGTTCCGCTGGCTGAAACCATCCGCGGTTTCCGGATGATTGTTGAAGGCGAGTGCGATGCGTTGCCCGAGCAGGCGTTCTACATGGTCGGTTCGATCGATGAAGCCTTCGAGAAAGCCAAGAAACTCCAATAAGGATCTATCATGGCTACCATCAAAGTCGACGTCGTCAGTGCAGAGAAGTCTCTGTACTCAGGCGATGCTAAGTTTGTAGTACTGCCGGGTGAGGCGGGTGAGCTCGGGATTTTGCCTGGGCATACCCCGCTGATCTCTCGTATTCGACCTGGTTTGGTGCGCATTGTTCTTGAAGATAATTCTGAAGAGAGTATTTTCGTCGCTGGCGGTTTGCTAGAAGTACAGCCAGGGCATGTGACTGTGCTGTCTGATACTGCTATTCGTGGTGGTGATCTTGACGAGTCGAAAGCCGAAGCTGCGCGTCTGGCTGCGCAGGATGCCTTACGTAACGCTAAAGATCAGGCCAGCATGGATGTGGTCAAAGCAGAACTCGACATGTTGGCGGCACAAGCCTCAGCTGCTCGTCGTATTCGCGAGTTAACCAACAAGCACTAAGCGCAGGGCACGCTACCGACGGTGGTAGCCCTGTTGCAAAAACAAATGCGCCCCTTGTGGGCGCATTTGTTTTCTCAGCACTTGTCGCGACCACGCCTAGGGTTGCGCATAGTATGGACTCAGCCCATCGCCTCTGCGAATGGCGAGCTCATAGGCCGGTAGCAGACATCGTAAATCTGCTGATGCGTTAACTCCGACTATTCTTCAAGGCATATCAAGCCTAGCCTAGCGGTTTTTGCTTGGAGAAGAACGATGCGACAACAAATAGACTGCGCGGTGTTGAGGCTAGCTGCTCACCATGTGTGGCTTGAAGATGTGCTAAACGGGGCGGCACCCGCTTTGACTCGGGTCAGGCTACACCCGCTTGAATGGGAGGCGGGACAAGACCTCGAGGTCAGCACAAAGGACGTTGTGACGTTGCCAGTGCAAGCGCTTGCTCAGGCTAGCGTTAGCCTGAGACGGTTTGACTTGTGCTTGCTGCCGGTATCGGTCGATACGCTGGCGTGGACGCGACAAGCACTCGCAAGGATCCCGCGCGGACCCTTTTTACCGCTCGTTGGAATCTTTCAAAACTTGAAGTCTGCTGCCATGCAAGATCTGCTCGAACTCGGTGTGTCTGATTTTGTGAGATTGCCCTTGTGCCTTGATGAGTTTCGGGCGCGCGTACTTACGACGGTCTCGCGCGTACCAAGGCCCGGCAGCTTGCGCGAGCCTGAGGCTAGCTACAGTGGGCCTGAATGGCCAAGTGGTGGGGTTGAAACGAACCACAAATCCTCAGCCATTGATCAGGGACCGAGTTTGAAGGGAAAATCTGCTGTATGCACCTCTGCCCATGGTTCTCGGGTGTTTATAAATGCCAAACCAGTCAAGGCGAGCGTTAGCCGAGGCGTTGAGCGCCAACCCCTTCAAAATGCGATTGCCTTCAATGCTGTGCGCCATGAGGCTAGCCCCTTAGGTTCTTTTCGCGACGCAAAAAATAACCTTGTCAGTCACTTTGAGCGAACCTACATCACCCAAGCGTTAATCAAACATGGCGGAAACATTGCAATGGCGGCTCGAGCTTCAAGTAAACATAGGCGAGCCTTTTGGGCGTTAATGCGTAAACACGACATCGCTGCTGAACTGTACCGAGAAGGCGACAGCGAAGAGTAAAATAGTGGTCTGATAATCGAAAGGCTAGACACGACGCATGTCTAGCTTGCGACTTTAAAAAGGAACCCTGTGGGCGCTACACCATTACAAAACGATGTATTTTTGCGCGCACTAAAACGTGAAGCGGTACCGTACACCCCGGCGTGGTTAATGCGACAAGCGGGGCGTTACCTGCCTGAATACAACGCGACTCGCGCACGTGCCGGCTCATTTATGGGCTTGGCACAGAGCCCGAGTTATGCGGCTGAAGTGACGCTTCAGCCGCTTGAGCGCTTTAATCTTGACGCGGCGATCTTATTTTCAGATATCTTGACCGTGCCTGATGCAATGGGTCTAGGGCTTTCGTTTGCTCAAGGTGAGGGCCCACGGTTCGCACATCCGGTGCGTACCGAGCAAGATGTCAACAAGCTTCACGTACCCGATTTAGCAAAGCTGCAATATGTTTTCGATGCAGTCAGTCTGATACGCACTGAGTTAAATGGACGAGTGCCGCTCATTGGTTTTGCGGGTAGCCCGTTTACGGTTGCCTGCTACATGGTCGAAGGTCAGGGCAGCGACGATTATCGTTTAATCAAAAGTATGCTGTATGCGCGCCCTGATTTGTTACACCGTATTTTGCAGATTAACGCTCAAACAACAGCCCAATATTTAAATGCCCAGATTAAAGCAGGCGCCCAGGCCGTCATGATTTTTGACAGTTGGGGCGGTGTACTTGCGGATCAACTGTTTCAACAATTTTCGTTGCACTATACCCGTCAGGTGGTGCAGCAACTCATTAAAGAACACGAGGGTCGTGCTGTTCCATCGATTGTGTTCACCAAGGGTGGTGGACAATGGCTTGAGCAAATAGCAGCATGCGGGGCCGATGCCGTAGGGCTTGATTGGACTGTCGACCTCAGTCTCGCAAGAAAGCGCGTGTCAGATTCGGTCGCCTTTCAAGGTAATCTCGATCCAATGGCACTTTTTGGGGGCGAGCCCGCAATTCGGGCAGAAGTCCGCCGTGTGCTTGAGGCATATGGTGAGGTTGGGCGTGGTGGGCATGTGTTTAATCTTGGTCATGGCATTTCACAATTCACGCCACCCGAGGCTGTTGCTGTGTTGATAGACGAAGTTCGAGCTTACAGCCCCCAGTTTCATGGTGATTGCAGCCAGAGCTAACAACGACGTGCTTTTTGAGGCGATTTTGCTTGAAAAGCCCCGCGAAATAATGATACTTTTTTGTAAGTTATGCACAAAATTTGCAAAATTAGTAAAACCCCTTAAATTTTAATAAGCACTTTCAAATAGTGATGTATCTCATTGAATAAAAACAATAAAAGTAAATTTTTTTAAAAAGACAATGCTGCAATGCAGTTCTAAATAGTGCAATACTGGTTTTGTATAAATGAGTTTTCCCCAAAGTTATCCACAGGGGCTAAAGAATTATTTTTAAACCCCTGTTTCTCAGTACTTTAGTGCATTAACAAAGAAACCACTTTAACTACATGGCTGACATTATTCCTACCCAATGCGTCCAAGCGAGCGCTACGACACAGTGGGTTCGGGTTGCGTTAGACGTGCCCTTGGCCGATTTATATGATTATCGGTCTACCGAGCCAGTTGACGTGGGTGATCGCGTCATTGTTGCATTTGGGCGGCGCAAGATGATTGGCGTTGTCGTCGGCTTGCCAGAGGTGCCTGGGTATGACCCCAGCAAGGTTAAAGACGTGCTGGCAGTGTTGAAAGATATCGCGCCTTTGAGTTCAAGTTGGCTGCATTTTGCGACCTTCGCGGCTGAATATTATCAACGTCCGTTAGGCGAAGTGATTTTGCCCGCACTGCCGATGCCCCTGCGCAGCGTGTCCTCTTATCAGGGCAAGCGCTCGGGTGCCGGCCCCGTTGTGCGTCTTGCTGCGCGCCGCGCCTCTAAACAAGAGGCCACGGCAACCTCGGTCGTGCCTCAACTGAACAGCCATCAAGAACAGGCGGTCACAGCGCTCGTGACGGCAACGGGTTTCAAAACCTTTCTGCTCTATGGGGTGACCGGAAGCGGCAAAACAGAGGTGTATCTGCACGCGGCCGCACAGACCTTGGCGCGCGGCAAACGCGTGTTGATGTTAGTACCTGAGATTAACCTCACGCCACAATTTGAGCAGTCCTTACGGGCGCGTCTTGAGCCGGTAGCGGGCGTGAACGGAGTCGTGGTCATGCACAGTGCTCTGTCGGATGGTGAGCGCTTACGCGCTTGGTTGCGTGTGCAATGCGGCGAGGCCCGCATTGTTCTCGGTACTCGTTTAGCCATTTTTGCGCCGCTTGACGACCTTGGTTTGATCGTCGTTGATGAAGAGCACGATCCCTCTTACAAACAACAGGATGGGTTGCGTTATTCGGCTCGAGACCTGGCGGTCTGGCGGGCACATGATCTGGGCATTCCTGTCGTGTTGGGTTCTGCGACTCCATCACTCGAGAGTTGGGCCAACGCTGAAAAATCCATCTACCAAAGGCTTGACCTGCCCGCGCGCGCGCGCGCGGTGACACTACCCTCGGTGCGTTTGGTCGATACGCGACGCTTACAGATGGACCACGGCTTGTCCCCTCATCTTGTAGAGGCTATGCGCGCGAGGCTTGCTAACCACGAACAGGTATTGATATTTTTAAACCGTCGGGGGTACGCACCTGCATTACATTGCAATTCGTGCGGCTGGGTGAGTCAGTGCACAAGGTGCACAACTTTTACTGTCTTGCATCGACTGACGGCGCAACGCGCGCAGCTGCACTGTCATCATTGTGGTCTGGCACAAAATGTGCCAAAGGCGTGTCCAGATTGTGGCGATCAAGATTTACAGCCGATGGGCCGAGGCACACAGAGGGTCGAAGAGCATCTCGCCGAATTGTTTCCGGAGGCACGGGTGGTGCGAATTGACGCGGACAGCACTCGTAAAAAAGGCTCGGCCCAAGCGCTCTTTGCTAGCGTGCATGCTGGAGAGGTCGATATTTTAGTAGGCACGCAAATGGTGGCCAAGGGCCACGACTTTGCGAATCTTGGGTTGGTGGGGGTGCTCAACGCCGATGCAATGTTGTTTTCGCAAGACTTTCGGGCGCCAGAACGCTTATTCGCACAGCTGATGCAGGTCGCTGGGCGCGCTGGCCGTCATAGCGGACACGGCGAGGTCATTGTACAAACGGGCTATCCAGAGCAAGCGGTCTATCAGGCGTTGCTGAAACACGATTACGCCGGCTTTGCGCGACACTCGCTTCAAGAGCGCAAGGCCGCCGCCTTGCCCCCCTTTTCGTACCAAGCGCTCTTGAGCGCCGAGGCGCGCGAGTTGCCGACTGCGCTTGATTTTTTACGTGATGCCCGTGAGCTTGCAAGCGAGTTATCTGCGCATTATCAGACTGAAGTGGTGCTGACGTTGTACGACCCAGTGCCGTTACGAATCGTGCGTGTCGACAATATGTGTCGAGCCCAGTTGCTACTTGAATCTACTAATCGCCCTGCGTTGCAATTGTTGCTGCGACACTGGCTTAAATTACTACCCGAGCAGCCTGATGCACGTCGCGTGCGATGGCAGCTTGAGGTAGATCCACTCGAAATTTAATACGGTGCTATGTCAACATTTGCAACAAATGGGCTCAACCCGACGCAGCGCGAAGCTGTGTTGTACCTAGACGGTCCTTGCCTGGTCTTGGCAGGTGCGGGCTCAGGAAAAACACGTGTCATCACACAAAAGATAGCGTATCTGTTGCGCGACTGCGAGTACAAGGCGCGCAATATTGTTGCGTTGACCTTCACGAATAAAGCGGCTCGCGAGATGGATGATCGCGTCAAACGCCTAGTCGACCCAGCTCTTGCCAAAGGGCTAACCATCAGTACTTTTCATTCGCTTGGTGTTCGGATTTTGCGCGAAGAGGCGCAGTACGCGGGTCTTAAGCCGCAGTTTTCCATCTTTGATTCAGATGACGCGATGGCGATCGTACAAGATTTATTGGCGACGACCGATCGTGCACGCTTGCGCTCTGTGCAGCAAACGATTTCGCTCTGGAAAAACAGCTTGATTGATCCCGATGCGGCGGCTGCCCAGGCGGCCACCGCCAGCCAAGTCGAGGCTGCACGGGTCTATCGCAGCTATAACGCGACACTCGCTGCGTATCAAGCGGTGGACTTCGATGATTTGATCGCGCTACCCGCGCAAATATTTGAACGCGAAGCCCAGGTGCGAGAAAAATGGCAAGCACGCGTACGTTATTTATTAGTGGACGAGTATCAAGACACGAACGTCTGTCAGTACCGCTTAGTGCAATGGTTGACTGGCCCTCGTGCCATGTTTACTGCAGTGGGTGACGACGATCAGGCCATTTATGCCTGGCGTGGCGCAACCATTGAGAACCTCGCGAAGCTCACCACTGATTACCCCCAGATTCGCTTGGTCAAACTCGAGCAGAACTATCGCTCAAGCCAAAGTATTTTGGCTGCTGCAAATCACGTGATTGCAAAGAATCCAAAATTATTTGAAAAAAAATTATGGTCAGAGCATGGCACAGGCGATGCGATTAGTGTGACGGCCATGCAAAACGATGAGGCTGAAGCTGAAAACGTCGCGATAAAAATTTCGGCAGCTCGCTTTGACAAACAGGCCTCTTGGAAAGATTTTGCGGTTTTGTATCGTGGTAATCATCAGGCCAGAATTGTTGAGCAAGCGATGCGTAATTTACATATTCCATACTCGATTTCGGGCGGGCAAAGTTTTTTCGACAAGGCTGAAGTGCGAGATATTCTGGCCTACTTACGCCTGATTGCCAACGAAGAGGACGATCCGGCCTTCATTCGCGCGGCGACGACGCCTAAGCGAGGTATCGGCCAAGTGACGTTGCAAACGCTCGGTCAATATGCCGGTGATCGAAAAATCTCCTTGTTTGAAGCGGTCTTTGAGATGGGGCTTGAGTCACGCTTGAATCCACGTCAGCTTGAACCGCTGCGTCATTTCGCTGACTTTATCGTCAGGATTCAAATGCGGGCTGGGCATACGGCCGTTGGGCAACCTGTAAAGGCCGCCGAACCCGCTGGTGTGATTCTTGATGATTTGCTCGGCGCCATTCAGTACGAGCGCTATCTGTATGACATGCTAGATGAAAAACCTGCCCAAAATCGCTGGCAAAATGTTTTAGAGTTGGTGGGGTGGCTTAAGCGTAAAGCCGAAGCTGACAGCATGGGCCTACTCGATCTAGTCCAACACGTTGCATTGGTGACGATGCTTGAACGCAGCGAAGAGCAAGAGCAAGACGCGGTGAAGCTATCGACCTTACATGCTTCAAAAGGGCTTGAATACCCTCATGTGTATTTACTGGGCGTTGAAGAGGGGCTTTTGCCGCACCTAGGTCGTGATGACGAGGATGTTGATCCCGCTAAGGTTGCTGATGCTTTAGTGTCAAGGATACAAGAAGAACGCCGACTGATGTATGTTGGCATCACGCGCGCGCAGCGCAGTCTGCACTTGAGTTGGTGTCAGAAGCGCCGTCGCGCGCGCGAAGACTTGGTGCGCGAGCCGTCACGGTTTATCGAAGAAATGGGTTTGTCGGTGGCGCTTGATCAAAAGCCCGTCGAAACCATGAGCCCCAAGAGCCGCCTTGATGCGCTGAAGGCAATGTTAAATAAAACTGTTGCGCCCTAACGCCTAGTTAGCGCTCGGGGTGTGCAATGACCCCAACATTATTTTGCGGGAGGCGCGGGTGCGACGGGTTCGGGAAAACTTGAACCAGCAGCATTAGTCATGTAAACGACAGCGCGGGTAATCTCAAAATCATCAAGCGAGGGATTGCCACCCTTTGCTGGCATGGCATTTTTACCTTTCACGACACTTAATACCATCGCGTCTAGGCCGGTTTTGATTGGGGCAGCCCAGGCCGCCGTATCGCCAAACTTGTGGGCGCCGGCTACACCAGCCGTATGACAGCCTGCGCATACGGCTTTATATACCTGTTCGCCTGATTTGAAGACCTTAGGGCCGCTGGCATCGACGACTTCAAGTTTTGCAACAGGTGCAATCCGTTTGGCCGTAGCTTCGGGGCCTAACGCATCTGACCCGGCCACAGGTGCATTGCCTGCTGCAACCATATTGACCAGCAGGATAATGATGATAATTGGAACCACCAAGGCGAGCACAATGATCGTGATCAATTGCTTAGGCGTTTTGATGGGTGAACTATGTTCTTCGTGTTGTTGCGTGTCGCTCATGACCAAGTCCTGCATGTCTTCGCCGAGTTGACCAACGTCTCAGTATCGATAACTGGAACGTTGTCCAACCAGGCGGCTGGATTAAAGTGGTGTAACTGCTTTCGTATAAACCCTCGGATTATAGCGGGATCGGCTCCACTCGGGGTATTACCGGGCGGTGTTCTTGGCTACCGCTATAATCTCGCCTCTTGCGCCCGTAGTTCAATGGATAGAATAAGAGTTTCCGAAACTCTCGATACAGGTTCGATTCCTGTCGGGCGCACCAAGTGTTGGTTTCAAAAATAGATGCCCTCGCCAGCTTAAGACTGGCTAGGATGCTTCAGTGCTCTATGAAACCGGGCAACATACTCATCAAAATTTTCGGTATCTCCGGCTTCGAGGGCAACTTGGTCAAGCAGGGATTGTTCAGCCTGTTTGGCTGCCAACGCACTCTCGGCTGGGCTCAGGCCTGTTTGACGTAATCTTTGAGCGTGCGCGCCGCTCTGCTCGAGCGCATAGTCTTGATACGAAACGCCCGACGTTTTTAAATAGGCTAAGACACGAGCCGACGGGGTAGCCTCTGGGTTGAGAATTTTTTCGCGCTGTGCAGAAACCGACTGTGCGTAGCGGGTGTCACCCAAGGCGCCATCAAGGGTCTCGGCGCAAAGGCCAATCTGCACAAGTAACTGCTCAGCCCAGTTTGCCAGCGATAGGTCTTTGCCTTGGTGTTTGAGTTGCAAGCCGGGCAGGCGCCCCTGTTTGACCACGCTGGCAAAGTTACCGGCGCTTTCGGGACACCAACCACTGTCGGCAAAGGGTGGGCTATCTTGAATCGCACAAAAGAGTAAAAAGGCGTCAACAAATCTTGCCGTCTGCCCAGCAATACCCAGGGGCTCTGTGGGGTCGATGTCTAGGCAGCGTACCTCGACGTACTGGATGCCACGCTCGGCGAGCGCCGTAATGGGTCGTTCGCAGGGGCCGGTTGTGCGCTTGGGTCTGATGCTTGAATAAAACTCATTTTCGATTTGCAGCACATTGGTATTGAGCTGGATCCATTGGCCGTCGTGCCGAGTGCCAATTTTTTGATAATCGGGCCATGGGGTTGTGACGGCGTCGTAGAGCCGTTCTAAGAACATCGGGAGATCGTTGTAGCAAAGCTTTAAGCTGGCTTGGGCCTTGTTTTGGTAACCGAGGTCGCTCATGCGTAAGCTGGTTGCATAGGGAAGATAAAGGGTGTGATCCCCGAGCGACGCTAAGCCAGCGGTCTGCCCCCGCAAAAAGTCGCGTGACACCGCGGGTGACGCGCCAAACAAGTACATGAGTAACCAGCTGTAGCGCGTGAAATTACGGATCAGCGAGATATAACCGGTAGAGCGCCTATCTTTGGCGTCGGTTTGAGGCAGATCGAGTGCACTCCAAAACGACTCATCAAAAGAAAAGTTGTAATGCACCCCGGCGATACATTGCATTGTTTTGCCGTAGCGCTGTGCGAGCCCTCGTCGATAAACGTGCTTAATCATTCCGGTATTCGAGGTGCCGTACCAGGCGATCGGTATGTCAGCTTCAGCTGGCAAGTGTGCCGGCATTGAATGATTCCACAGCAGTTCGTCATGTAGGTTGGTGGCCACTACGCGATGCACCTGATCGAGTTCGCTCATTAAAGCGTCGACATTTTTGTGGGTGCCGGTAATGAGCTCAAGCAACGCTTCTGAGTAGTCAGTGGTGATGCTGGGGTGTGTGAGCGCCGAGCCAAGCACCTTTGGGTGCGACTTAGTGGAAAGCCGCCCGTGTTGATCAACCCGCAAGCCTTCTTTCTCGATCCCACGCAGCGACTGACCCAAAATTGTTGGGTTGGCTTGTAGTTGGGCCAAATGTTTATACAGGGTTGAGGTCACAGACGATCCTAATGCAAAGCAAAACCTGATTTTAAGGGAATTGCGAGGTGATTATTTTCTGGGTAGCTAGGCGGCCCTCTTTAACCCGAGGGACGAGGTTTGACGCGCCTGTCGATCAGGGACAATATGACGGTTGCAGGTTGCAATCTGTAATAAAACAACGGTTTTAATAAAAATGATGGTTAAAGTTAAATTTCTATTAGTACTGTTCTGCCTGCTTTGGCTAGGTGGCTGTACCCCAGAGTACAACTGGCGTGAGCTAACTGTCGCAGACGAGCGTGCGATGGTGATGTTTCCGTCGCGGGTAAAAACCGAGCAGCGCCCGATTCGAGTCGACGGTATCGAGCTGATTTTTTCGCTGACGTCTGCCGCGGTCGATCAGTCTGTGTTTTCGGTCGGCTATGCACCCTTAAGCGCGACGCTTGACTCTGCCCAAACAGAACGACTGGTAAAGGCATTTGCGACGGCGCTAGCCACCCGAGTTGGGCAGCCACTTGCTCCGCAGGCGTTAAACGGCGAGGTGTTTGAGCTTGAATCCGTGGTAGCAGGTCAACCCTCTCGCTTGCTGGGTCGAGTCTTGATACACCGAGGCATGTTGATTCAAGCGGTTGTGTCGGGCCCCCAAAAGTCATTGTCAAAAGAGAACGCGACTGAGTTTATGCGCTCGTTGGTTCTGCGATAGAGGCAAGAGCTGCGGATGGTTCTTTAGCGGCAGTCGCAGGTCGAGAAGGTGAGCCATGCAAGAGGTTTTGCCGCAGCGCCAGCGCGACCGCGGCTTGACGACCGTAAACATTGAGTTTGCGGCAAGCGTTTAACAAGTGAAAATTGATGGTTCGTTCGCTCACGCCCAAAATGATGGCGGTCTCCCAGCTAGTTTTGCCAAATGACACCCATTCGAGGCATTCGAGTTCTCTTTCTGAGAGCTTTGGTAGGGTCATGGGGTGTCTGGCTCCTGCAGCTGCTAATTTCAAGTGCACAGTGTGCCTTGAACCCACGAGTCTGGAAACTCGCAAAACCCCTGTAAAACGATAAAAATTTGTAGCCAATTGTAAGAAATTGGGACGGAACTGATTCGAATTGTTAGCAATGTATTTGTATGTACGCGGTAAGCGCCTCGCAATGCTAAAATTTGTCTGAGTTGGCGCCGATTTGCTCGATCCGCTTGCGGGCGCCTCATAAATCCCGCTAAAGAAGGTCCGTATGACCAAACAGTTCGTTTCACAAGACGCGCATGCTGTCCAGACGCCCACCGAAGCTGAGGTGGGTTCGGTGGGCGTTGTCCATACCCAGTTTTTGCAATTTCACGAGCCTCTGCCTTTGAGCAGCGGGCAAACGATTCACGCTTATGAACTGGCGATTGAAACCTACGGTACGCTCAATGCCGAGGCTAGTAACGCAGTATTGGTGTGTCACGCACTGAACGCTTCGCACCATGTTGCGGGTCGCGCCGCCGACAATCTTGAAGATATTGGTTGGTGGGATAATTTGGTGGGCCCTGGCAAGCCTGTCGACACCAATGTGTTTTTTGTGATCGGCATCAATAATCTTGGCTCGTGTTTTGGTTCGACAGGCCCTGCCTCGATTCGACCCGAGACAGGCAAGCCTTGGGGGGCTGCGTTTCCGGTGTTGACCGTTGAGGACTGGGTGCGCGCACAGGCCCGCGTGGCCGACAAACTCGGTATTCAACGGTTTGCTGCAGTCATGGGAGGCTCTCTTGGCGGCATGCAGGCACTCAGTTGGGCGATCACCTTGCCAGAGCGGGTTGCGCACTGTGTGGTGGTGGCGTCGACCCCCAGGTTATCGGCACAGAATATTGCGTTTAACGAAGTGGCACGGCGCGCGATTATTACTGATCCCGAGTTTCATGGGGGGGACTATTACGCGCATAAGACGGTCCCTCGCCATGGTCTGTCGGTGGCCCGTATGGTCGGTCACATCACCTATTTGTCAGACGATGACATGGCTGAAAAATTTGGTCGAACCCAACGCGAACCGGCCGCAGGCGGGGCGTTTCATTATGGCTATGGTGTTGAATTTGAGGTCGAGTCTTATCTGCGCTACCAAGGTGAAAAATTTTCGCGCTATTTTGACGCCAATACTTATTTGTTGATCACGCGCGCGCTTGATTATTTTGATCCTGCGCGTGCGACCAACGGTGATTTAGCCAAAGCGCTGGCGCCGGCGACGGCAGATTTCTTATTGATCTCGTTTACGACGGATTGGCGCTTTGCACCGGCGCGCTCGCGAGAAATCGTGCAGGCGTTGCTAAAAAATGAACAGGCTGCAACCTACGCTGAAATTGATGCGCCGCACGGCCATGATGCGTTTTTGCTGGATGATGCCCGTTACCATGGCTTAATGCGCGCTTACTTTTTACGGATAGCAGCGACGCTGACAGATGTGACCACCCAACCCGGGGCGCAGCCATGAATCACGAGATAAACGCCACAAGTCAGGCATCGGCAGCGGGTCAGACTCGCTTGACCAGTCAGATGTCATCGCCTCAAGCGGCAGAGTTGCGCGGTGACCTTGCCCGTATCGCGCAATGGGTACGCCCTCAGACACGTGTGCTTGATTTGGGCTGCGGCGATGGAACTTTGCTTGCCCATCTCAAACGCAGCAAAGGCGTACAGGGGATTGGAGTTGAAATTAGCGACGAACGCGTGTTGAGTTGCGTGCAACGTGGCGTGCATGTTATTCAGCAGAACCTCGAAGATGGTTTAGCCATGTTTGATGATCAGCAGTTTGATACGGTAGTGCTGTCCCAAACACTACAGTCGATGCACAACACTGAACATATTCTCAGAGAAATGACGCGCGTCGCGCGTGAAGCGATTGTGTCTTTTCCCAATTTTGGTTATTGGCCGCACGGCTGGTCGATTCTGCTAGGGCGTATGCCGGTGACAGGGCAAATGCCTTACGACTGGCATGACACGCCTAATATTCACTTGTGTACATTGAAAGATTTTGAACGTCTTTCTTTGAAATTGGGTTTCAGTATTCTTGAGCGCGCAACATTTAATGACCAGCGCGAGGTAAAGTTTTTGGCGGGATGGCGCAGTACTCTCGCGGCCTATCGGTTTACTGCAGAACGCCACACGCTCTCACGGACAAGCGCATGACACAGCCAACTTCGCCAGTCATGACTCCGATCTCGGCCTCAAAGCTGTACACCAGTCGGCGCGTTGCACCTTTGTTGGCACTTGGTTTTGCCAGTGGATTGCCTTTAGCGTTAACCGGCGGCACCTTGCAGGCCTGGGCCACGATTGAACAAGTCTCGCTTCAAGAGATTGGGTTTTTAACTTTAGTGGGCACGGCCTACACCTTAAAGTTTTTATGGGCACCCTTGGTAGACCGTTATGCGCCGCCTTGGCTTGGGCGCCGACGAGGTTGGATGGTCTTGATGCAGGTGCTGTTGGCCTTGGGGATGTTGGCCATGGGGTGTCTCTCGCCGGGTCAAAGTTTGTTGCCACTGGCGTTGCTTGCAGTCTTTGTTGCATTTTGTTCGGCTACGCAAGATATTGCCTTTGATGCCTATCGTAGCGATGTACTGCGCAAAGATGAGCGTGGTGCGGGGGCGGCGTTATCGGTCTTAGGTTACCGGCTGGCGATGTTGGTGTCGGGAGGGTTGGCGTTGATCATGGCCGATCAATGGTTAGGTTGGGGAGCCACCTATATGTTGATGGGGGCCTTGATGTTGTTGATGGCACTCGCAAGCTTTTGGGCGCCTGAACCTGAGGTGCCAACGCAAACTCCGCGTTCATTACAACAGGCCGTGCTTGAACCTTTTCGGGAATTTTTCGGACGACCCGAGGCAGTTACCGTGTTGGTTCTGATTGTTTTGTATAAGTTAGGTGATGCGTTTGCAGGGGCCTTGTCCACCACTTTTTTGATTCGTGCTGCAGGTTATACCGCATCCGAGGTGGGTACCGTCAATAAATTATTAGGTTTGGCGGCCACCATTGTGGGGGTCTTGGCGGGCGGCGCTTTGATGGCGCGCCTTGGCTTGTATCGCTCGTTGATGCTCTTTGGCTTGCTTCAGGCGGTTTCAAACTTGGGATTTTGGGTGATCTCGGTGAGCCCTCACAATGTGTGGATCATGGCCGCTGGTGTTGGCATCGAAAACTTATGCGGCGGCATGGGTACCGCTGCCTTTGTGGCGCTCTTGATGGGACTGTGCAATCAACAGTTTTCTGCCACGCAATTTGCCCTGCTCTCGGCGTTAACGGCTGTGGGGCGCACCTACCTTGCGGGCCCGTTGACGCCACAGCTAGTGCAGTACGCAGGATGGCCGACTTTCTTTTTACTGACGGTATTGATTGCGCTGCCCGGCCTGTGGCTGTTGCATTGGCGCAGACGAGACATTGACCGTATTGATGCGAAGGGTCTCTGAGCAACGGCACTCTTCGAAGCCCAAGTGCGCTGCGCGCTGCGTCACTTCAACGTAAAGTCGTAATCAATGGTCAGTGGCGCATGATCTGAGAAGCGTTCGTCTTTGTAGATGCTGGCCGCTTTTGCCTTTGCCGCTAAGCCAGGCGTGACCAACTGATAATCAAGCCGCCACCCTACGTTCTTAGCCCATGCCTGTCCGCGATTACTCCACCAGGTGTATTGCTCGGCGCGCTGATCGAGTTGTCTGAAAACGTCGACAAAGCCAATCTCGTCGATGACGCTCGTGACCCAAGCGCGTTCTTCGGGCGTAAAGCCCGAGTTTTTTTGATTCGACTTCCAGTTTTTCAGATCGATTTCTTTGTGTGCGATATTCCAGTCAGCGCAAATGACGTACTCGCGTTTGGTTTTTTTATGATCATCCATCAAGTTTTGCATCCAGGGCCCAAACTGAGCAAGAAAGCGGAACTTGGCCTCTTGGCGCTCAGGCCCGCTCGAGCCAGAGGGTAGATAAGCGCTGATCACAGAAATATTTGACCAATCTGCCCGAATCACACGGCCCTCAAGGTCGAACTCTTCACAGCCCATCCCCTGAACTACACGTTTTGGCTCGCTTTTTACGTAAAGGCCTACGCCGCTATAGCCTTTTTTTTCGGCAGCATAAAAGTGACCGGTATAGTCTTGAGGGTGTTGAAAATCGTCTTGAATGTCAGCGAGATGCGCTTTGAGCTCTTGCAGGCAGAGGATGTCGGCCTCGTGTGTTTTTAACCAGTTCGCCAGCCCTTTGTTATAGGCCGAACGGATACCATTCAGATTCAGTGAGGTGATACGCAGCAAGGTAGGGCTCCTAGTCAATGAGATAATGCCATTCATCGAAATACTTAAATCACGAGGCTTGCGATGTCGACGGGTTCAGAACGTAGTGCGTTTGTGCAGTTTGCCTTAAACGAAGGCGTGCTGCGGTTTGGTAGTTTTGTTACCAAATCGGGGCGTACCAGCCCCTATTTTTTTAATGCAGGCCTGTTTAATTCAGGTGCCTCGGTAGGGCGGTTAGCTCAATTTTATGCTCAAGCCTTAGTCGATTCTAAACTGCCATTTGATATGCTGTTTGGCCCGGCTTACAAAGGCATACCGCTTGCTACCGCAACAGCGGTTGCACTCGCGGCTCATCCCGCGATGACAGGACGTTCAATCGACTTCGCTTACAACCGCAAAGAGGCGAAAGATCACGGTGAGGGCGGGGTGTTAGTTGGTGCACCACTAAAGGGCAAAGTCGTCATCATTGATGATGTGATTACCGCAGGCACTTCAGTGCGCGAATCGGTCGAGATCATTCGTGCAGCAGGCGCAGAACCCTGTGCGGTGCTGATTGCAATGGATCGCATGGAGCGCGCTGGCGCAGATGGACAGCTATCACCTCACTCAGCGGTGCAAGAGGTGCAGCAGCGCTATGGCTTGCCTGTTGTCACGATTGCTTCGCTTGACGACATCTTGGTGTTACTTAAACAGAATGCCGAGTTTGCGCAGTATCGCGAAGCGGTACTCGCATATCGGGCGCAATACGGTATCTAGTAAAAGAGCTAGCGTTGCGCACTCATTTAATGCTCAAACGCTGCGCTCTTCAAAAAATAGTCGCTCGCCCCAGCGCTTGCGCCGGGGGGCCGCATATGGCTTACGCTTGATCGAGCTTGGCCTTAAGCAAGTCATTCACCTGTTGAGGGTTTGCTTTGCCTTTGGCCGCTTTCATAATCTGACCCACTAGCGAATTGAAGGCCTTTTGTTTGCCGGCGCGGTATTCGGCGACGATCGCAGCGTTTGCTGCTAACACGGCATCGATCATGGCTTCGATCGCGCCGGAGTCATTGATCTGGGTAAGGCCTTTAGCTGCGATGATGGCATCGGGCTGACCATTTTCTTCGCCCGTCCACATCGCGGCAAATACGTCGCGCGCAATTTTGTTTGAAATCGTGTTGTCTAAAATGCGTTTAAGTAGAGCGGCCAGCATGGTAGCTGAGACTGGACATTGCGAAATGTCTTTCTCTTCGCGATTGAGCGTGGCAGAGACTTCGCCCATTAACCAGTTGGCGGCAAGTTTTGCTCGCGCAGGGCGCATTGCTAAGACGTTTGCTGCATCAGCCGAATCAACTTCAAGAGCGCTGATGACATCTAAGAAATATGTTGCCATTGCCCGACTACTAGAGAGTTGGGCGGCGTCAATTGGCGCGATCCCAAATTCATTCACAAAGCGGTGCCTCAGCGCGTCGGGCAAGGCCGGCATTGATTGTTGGACTTGAGCAATCCAGTCTTGACCAATCACCAGGGGAGGTAGGTCGGGATCAGGAAAATAACGGTAGTCGTGAGCGTCTTCTTTGCTGCGCATGCTGCGTGTTTCGTCAAGATCGGCGTCGTAGAGGCGGGTTTCTTGAACCACCTTGCCGCCGTCTTCAATGAGCTCAATCTGACGGCGCACTTCGTAGTTGATGGCGCGTTCGATAAAGCGAAAAGAATTTACATTTTTGATTTCGCAGCGCGTGCCAAATTCTTTTTGACCAACAGGGCGCACTGACACGTTGACGTCGACCCGAAACGAACCTTCTTGCATGTTGCCATCACAAATGCCCAGCCACATCACGAGGCTGTGTAGAGTCTTGGCGTAGGCAACAGCTTCGGCAGCTGAGCGCATTTCAGGCTCAGAGACGATTTCAAGCAGTGGTGTACCCGTTCGATTTAAGTCGATGCCGGTGGAGAGCTCACCATGCGGGCCAATATAGTTATCGTGCAACGATTTGCCTGCGTCTTCTTCGAGATGAGCGCGAGTGAGATTGATGGTGGTTTCTTTGTCTCCGACAAAGAAGGTTAAGGATCCGCCCAGGACAACGGGGATTTCGTATTGGCTAATTTGATAGTTTTTGGGCAGATCAGGATAAAAATAATTTTTGCGCGCGAAAATCGAGCGAGGCGCGATCGTGGCACCAACAGCTAGACCAAGACGGATGGCATGTTCAACCGCTGCGCGGTTCATGACCGGCAAAGTACCAGGCAGCGCCATATCCACTTCGTTAGCTTGCGTGTTGGGTTGTGCACCATAGCGCGTGCTGCTACCTGAAAAAATTTTGGTCTGAGTCGAAAGCTGAGTGTGTGTTTCGAGACCAATGACGATTTCATAAGCCATTATGCTTGCCCCGCGCTACGTTGATGCCAATCGGTGGCAAGTTGATATTGATGTGCAATCGCCAGCAGACGACCCTCATCAAAATAGTCACCAATGATTTGTAAGCCGATCGGCAAGGGTTTGCCTGCGGCGCTTTGACCAAAACCGCAGGGAACCGACATGCCGGGTAATCCGGCCAGGTTCAAGCCAAGCGTATAGACGTCGGCTAACCAGTCTGCGGTGGGATCGTCTTGATTGTCGCCAATTGCCTTGGCAACTGTGGGCGTGACCGGGCCCATAATGACGTCGCATTTTTGTGCAAATGCGGCTTGAAAATCGTCGGCGATCATGCGGCGCAAACGTTGAGCCTGCAAGTAGTAGGCATCGTAATAGCCGTGCGACAGCACATAGGTGCCGACAAGAATCCGGCGCTTGACCTCTGTACCAAAGCCCTCGGCCCGCGAGCGGCCGGTCATGTCAGCGAGGTCGGTATACGAGTCGCTGCGATGTCCGTAGCGCACCCCATCGTAGCGCGACAGATTGCTTGAGGCTTCGGCGGGCGCGATCACGTAATAGGCCGGAATCGACAGACGCGTGCGTGGTAACGAAATCGAGACACGTTGTGCGCCAAGTTGTTCGAATTGAGCCAGAGCAGCCTCGATGGCCGCCCCGACTTCAGACGAAAGCCCCTCACCAAAAAACTCTGTGGGTACGCCAATACGTAAACCCTTCAGCGGCAATGAGGCTTGAGATTGAAAGTGAGCGCTTGCTTTATCAAATTCGCCTTGAATGCGGCCAGGTGCGTTGGGCACACCGTGGCATTGCTCAGCACTGGTAGCATCGCGCACGTCAAAGCCACTGATCGTGTCGAGTAAGGCAACGAGGTCGGCTGCCGCTGGTGCGAGGACGCCTGCTTGATCCAAGCTTGAGCCGTAGGCAATCATGCCGTAGCGCGAGACCGTACCGTATGTGGGCTTGATGCCGCTCACCCCGCAGAGCGCCGCCGGCTGACGTACCGAACCCCCAGTGTCTGTGCCGGTCGTCGCAAAAACTAGTCGAGCGGCCACGGCGGCTGCCGAACCACCAGAGGAGCCACCTGGCACACAACTCAAATCCCAAGGATTATGGGCCGGCCCGAAGGCAGAATGCTCGTTGCCCGAGCCCATCGCGAACTCGTCGCAGTTTAGTTTCCCTAAGCTGACACAGCCGGCAGTCAGCAGCTTACCCACGACGGTGGCGTCAAACGGACTGACGTAATTGTTAAGCATCTTGCTACCAGCTGTGCTGCGCCAGCCTTGAGTGACAAACACATCTTTGTGGGCAATCGGGATGCCCGATAAGGGGCCGGCTATACCCGCGGCACGGCTGGCATCGGCGGCGCGTGCTTGCGCAAGGGTGAGCTCTGCGTCAACATGTACGAAGGCATTGAGCACCTGTTGGGCTTGAATCTGTTTGAGGCAATCTTGAGCCAGTTCGGACGCACTGAGTTTGCCCTGCGCTAAGGCGCTTTGGAGGCTCACCAGGGTTGGAAAGTTGTGAAGTGCTGTGCTCATTTATTCAATCACCTTTGGAACCAAAAATAGCCCCTCAGCCTTGCCTGGTGCATTGACCATCAGCGCCTCGCGCCGCTCGGGTGAGGATGCCTCGGTGATGACGTCTTCGCGCAGTCGCAAGTGGACGTCACGCAGCGCAGATAAGGGGTGAGCGAGCGGTTCGACCCCTTTGGTGTCGACGGCCTGAAGCTCTTGGATCAGCCCAAGAATTTTGGTCAGATCACCCTGGGCCTGCCTGTTTTGCTCGGCCGACAAGGTCAGGCGGGCTAGTCGGGCAATGCGGGTGACTTCTTGTTCAGTAATGGCCATAGGTCGTTGCTTTTTAAAAAATAAAAGGCGGGTTCAAGCACAAAACACCGCCAAAATGCGCGGTGCAGGGCATATGCCTGAATTTGAAAGACAAACATCGAAGACAGAGCCCGATTCAGCCCATGCAAACCATTCTGGCCAGTGCCAAATTCTGGCTAGGGCAAACCGGTTTCATCACAGTGGTTCTGGCCTCGTAGCTTTGCGAGCTTGACGTTAGCTCATTTTGCCGATCTAAACAGAATTATAAGTTATGATGGAAGGCTATTCACGGCATGTTACGTGCGTCAACTTTTATTCTGGCTGGGCTCTCATGTTCGGATTCCTGCGTAGTTATTTTTCAAGTGATATGGCGATCGATCTTGGTACCGCCAACACTCTCAT
>Ga0114974_10000490_pt1 | contig 32984 bp, 15 predicted proteins | sample S_130206_EF_Meta_FD_87318 | JGI IMG/M metagenome (GOLD analysis project Ga0114974, IMG submission 87318) | Freshwater microbial communities from Lake Simoncouche, Canada to study carbon cycling - S_130206_EF_MetaG | ecosystem: Environmental > Aquatic > Freshwater > Lake | place: Lake... | reverse complement strand
TTAACTCCAGCAGGAACGTATACCGTGACGTATAGAATTTGTGAAGTATTAAATCCAACGAATTGTGATACAGCAACTGCTACTGTTACAGTGGCGGCAGCGGTTATTGATGCTTTTGCAGATACTTTCGGACCAATAAATGGATACACAGGAAGTACTACTGCAAGCGTTTTAGTAAATGATACTTTAAACGGAGTTGCAGTAATTCCATCACAAGTTACTTTAACTGGAACTACTGTTCCAACAGGATTGATATTAAATGCAAATGGAACAATTACCATTGCACCATTAACTCCAGCAGGAACATACTCAGTAATTTACAGAATTTGTGAGGTATTAAATCCAACGAATTGTGATACGGCTACAGCTACTGTTACGGTGGGCGGTTGTTTAGATTTTGCAATAAATGATTGTGATAATGATGGGGAGAACAATGGAGTTGAAGCGGCAAATGGAACAAATCCAAATGACCCTTGCTCCTACACTAACCCTCCAGCACTCAATAGTGCTGCCTACATTATTTGGTCGGTATTAGATTGTGATGGAGACGGAGTTACAAACGGGCAAGAATTGTCAGATGGCACAAATCCAACTAATCCTTGTGAATCAGATCCAACCCACATAACGACTACATTGTCTGCTTCATTTTTGAATGGAGATTGTGATGGTGACGGTTTATCAAATGAAAAAGAAATGGGGTCTAATGTTAATCAACCTAATGATTCAGATGGAAATGGTATTCCAGATTATTTAGAACTTAATAATAATTCACCATCTGTGGATGATTTAGAAATATTTAATGCCGTGACTCCAAACGGAAATGGTGATAATGATGTATTTGTAATTAGAAATATTCAAAATTATCCAAATAATACCGTTACTATTTTTAACAGATGGGGAGTTGTAGTTTATGAAACAGAAGGATACGGACAAAACGGAAAGTACTTTAAAGGACTTTCAGAAGGTAGAATTACAATTAATAAAAATGAAGAGTTACCAATTGGAACTTATTTCTATGTTCTAAGATACGTCAACAATCAAGGTGTTTCTAAAGAACGTTCAGGATATTTATATTTAAACAAATAATTAGAAAGCACTTCTGTAAATAAATAGAAAAAATGAAAAAAATAGTTATCACAAAGATTTTTCTTCTAGTAAGTATGTGCATATACGCACAACAAGAGCCTCAATATACTCAATATATGTATAACCCAATATTAGTAAATCCCGCTTATGCTGGTTCTAAAGGGCACACGAGTGTATACGGATTGTATCGAGCACAATGGGTTGGATTGGAAGGCGCTCCACAAACGATTAATTTCTCTATGAACAAACCAATTAATGCTAGTAAATTGGGATATGGAGTTTCGATTATTAATGATAGAATTGGACCAAGTGATGAAACACAATTAGCGGTAGATTTATCCTATAGTATTTTCTTCAACAATGATTATAGATTGGCTTTCGGAATTAAAACAACGGCTAACTTGCTAAACGTTGACTATAATCGATTAAATCAATATAACCCTGGAGAAGTTGTTTTACAAAATAATATTTCCAACCGATTCTCACCAAATATCGGTGCAGGTTTATTTTTATATAATAAAAAAGGATATTTCGGAGCTTCAATACCAATGCTGTTAGATACTAAAAGATATGATGACATCTCAAATTCAGACGTAAATCAAAGATATCATTTGTATTTTATGGGCGGAAAAATATTTGATTTGGGGTCAACTATAAAATTCAAACCTGCTTTTATATCTAAAATAGTATCCGGGTCGCCAGTTCAAGTAGATCTATCGGCAAATTTTTTAATCAATGAAAAATTCAGTCTTGGTACTGCCTATAGATGGAGTGCTTCTTTAAGTGCAATGGCTGGTTTTCATATTAGCAATAAATTGTTTGTTGGATACGGTTATGATCGGGAAACTACAAAGCTATCGGGATTCAATTCAGGGTCGCATGAAATTTTCTTGCAATTTGAATTATTTGAAAATAACAAACGCATAGAAACCCCTAGATTCTTCTAATATATAAGTTTATGAAAAAATATATAATCACAATAATAGTACTATTACCTCTATTTCTGTTCTCACAAAATAGAGAAATTTTCAAAGCAGATATTCAATTCAAACAACAAAAGTATTTTGAAGCAATCAAAAGCTATACTAAAATTGTAAAAAAAGGAACAGAAACTCCTGCAGTTTTAGAGAAATTGGCACAAGCAAATTATTTTAATGCTAATTATGAACAAGCTAATATTTGGTATTCTAAATTAGTATTGTTAGGTCAAAATATGAAAAGTGAAGATTATTATAGATACGCACAAACGCTAAAATCTGTTGGAAAAACAGAAGAAGCAAAAATTCAATTGGAAATCTTTAAAAAATCAAATCCAACTGAAGTAAGAACTAATCTAATTAATAAAACTACAAATGAAGAATCTCGGTTTGAGTTTTCAAATGTTAAATCAATTTCAATTAACACTGAATTTTCTGACTACGGACCAGCACTAAATGGTAATGATTTAATTTTTTCCAGCGCAAAAAATGCTTTTTTGAATAATAGCACCAACGAAAGAACGAATCAATCGTATACGAGTTTGTTTCAAACTTCAAAAGGCACAGATGGAAATTTTAGCAACCCAAAATTGTTTTCAAAAGGAAGTTTTTCAATATACAATGAGGCAACTCCTGTATTTTCTAAAGATGGGAAAACGATGTATTACACCCAAAATCAATTTGTAAAAAAATCCACTACTAAATTAGTTAATGGGAGTTATAAATTATACAAATCCATTTTAATGAAGAATAAATGGGTAAATAAAGGACCAGTGAAATTTGGTCAAAATGATGCCATTAGAATTGCTCACCCAGCGCTAAGTCCAGACGGAAAGTTTCTTTATTTTGCATCCGATAATTTAACCCGTTATAACGAATCGGATTTATTTAAAGCAACAATTAATGAAGATGGCACTTTCGGTGCAGTTGAAAATTTAGGCAACAAAATCAATACAGAAGGTCGAGATTCCTATCCTTTTATAACAGAAAACAACACCCTAATTTTTGCTTCTGACGGGCGTTCAGGAAAAGGAGGATTTGATTTATATTCCATTGATTTATTAGATCCAAATGCATCAGTAATTAGCTTAGGTGAAACCATCAATAGTCCTTTTGATGATTTTGCAATGGTGCTTAACAATGATATGACCAACGGATATTACACAAGTAATAAGCCAGGAGGTAAAGGAGATGATGATATCTATTCATTCGATATGTCAATTAAAAAGATTGTTCCAATTGCTATAAAAGGAACTATTGTCGATGAAGAAACGCAGGAAGTTCAATCCAATGTTCTTTTGAATGTATATGACAATGAAAAAGTCCTTATTGCTTCTGTAAATTCAGATTCAAATGGAAACTTCATTTTCAAAGATTTGAAACCAAATACAAGTTATTCTATTTCTGTAAGTAAATTAGATTATCAGGAAAATTCAGTTTCTTTAGTCACAAAAACAGAGGGTTTTGATAAGCTTCTTACCATGAAAAAGAATGAATTGCAATTTAAAACGGGAGATGATTTGAGTGAAATATTAAAACTCCACAAAATTTATTTTGATTTAGGAAAATACACTTTGCGCCCAGAATCTAAAATCGAATTAGACAAAGTGGTTGCGTTCCTTACTAAATATAAAACAATAAAAATTGAAGTTGGCTCACACACTGATAGCAGACAATCGGCAGTTTTAAATCAGAAACTATCTCAAAATAGAGCCGTTGCTACATTTAATTATATTATAAGTAAGGGAATTGAAACTAGTAGATTAACTGCTAAAGGGTATGGTGAAACAAAACTAATAAACAATTGTAGTGATACTGTTAAATGCTCCGAAGAAGAACACCAAGAAAATAGAAGAAGTACATTTTTTATTCTAAATGCTAAAGAATAAATCTTATTCTTATAAAAATATAAGATTTTAAAACTTTTTAGTTACACATTTTGAATAATAGACCAACTTTTTATTTGAAGTAAAATTTACATAACCGAAATACCACCAATAACCTCTAAAGCAATTTAGAGGTTATTTATTTACGCAAAAAAACCTGAAAATTATCGAAATATGTAGTAATTTTTTTTGCTTTTCATCTAATTAATATATTAGAAACTACTAAAGAAAATTAGGTACTTTTTGAAAAAAAAATATGCTTATTATTTTCAAAAAAACAACACTAATCAATGCTTACAATTATATTTAAAAAATGCCCCCCTAAAACTTTAATTCTACTAAACCAAACCATCTAATAATTATTTGGGCACCCAAAATATTTTGCGCCTATATCCAATTGATAAGTAACAAACAATTCATATATCCCTTCTGATTTTCCTTAATTTAAAGAATTAACTAATAGTTGAAAAACCATTCAATCATGAATTTCTTTTGTTACTATCACTTACAATTAAAATGATGAAATAACTTTATCTTACTTGTTATCATTAGCATTTAATTTCTAATTTTTACTTTATCGTTTATCAATTCTGTTTTATTATTTGTGTTACTAAAAGCGTGAATCAATTGATAAATTTTAGGAATTTTATTGTTTAAACGGTTCAAAATAGCATCCGAAATGGTATTTCTACTAAACAATACCGATTTGGTATATTCTTGAATTTCACCAACATTTCTTCCGTATTTATAATCATATAAAAAACTTCCTTCTTTGTTAATTTGGATTTTTTTATTGTCTTTATTGGGCACACTCACATAAAATTCGCTCGAACTATTATTCCCATTCGGATTAAAAAGGGATTCCGCATCAAGATACTCAAATAATTCTTTGGCAGTATTGGCTGAAGGGTCAACTAATTGAACTTTTTCAGCCATGAAATCTCTATAAACGTAAGTTCCAACTTCATTTTTATAGTCATACAATTCCTTTAGTACCCTATTAATTTCAGAAGTTAAATAAGGGTAATGCGTGCAACCTAATACAATAGCTTTTAATTTATTTTTAGTTTTGGATATCCTAATTTTTTCTAGCAACGAAACAAGGTGGTAGCGGACATAATTTTCGGCATCATTGATTTGTATAGTAGAACAATCATCAGCCTTTTTTGAATCGCACAACATCTTACTTTTTTCAAAATTAAAATTATACACTTTTAGCAGCGCTTTGTCTATTTTAGTTTGTCCATTCAAGCTTGGACCTTTGTAGTCATCTCTGGGTTGCGTAAGATTTTTATTAAAGTAATTCGTGTCTTCATCCACAGATTCTGCTATTCCCAAACCTCCTTGAGAAAAAACCTCAATGTTTCCCATATATCCCAATTGTTCTTTAAATTTCAGAATAGTATTCGAATATCCTTTTGAAGAAATGGTACCAACAGTTGCTAGTACTCCAATGATGCCGTCTTCGTTTTTTTGAAGCGTCTCCAAAACACCACGAGCGCCAGCATCAATTACGCCAATAACTTTAATGTCTAATTGGGCTTTTTCTATAAATTCTTCGATGTATTCTTTTCCGTATGCCGTTGCAGTATTACAGGCCATCACAATTACTTTAACTGGTTCTTTATCGGTTTTTACAATTAAATCATCTGGGGTTGTATAGTATTTATTGCTTAATAAAAACTGAGCATCTTTAATAATGTGCTCCTTTAATAAATCAACTTTATTCACTTCTGAATAATTTCCGTAGGGCATATTGGCTTGGTCTCCAAAATAAATAAAAGACTCTTTTTCAAAATCAGGCAATCCATCACTACCTTTTTTATGATTCGTATTATTATTGTAATCGTAATTCACAATAGCATCCAAAACCGTTAATCCTCCTATGCCTGAGTCGAAAACACCCACCGGCAATTTTTTATCATTGTAATTGAAATCGGCAAAATTAGTATAGTAAAAATTGTCTTTGTTATCAATAATAGAGGAAATAATACTGTTATTATTGATAATTAATGCCTTTTGAGATTCCTTAATATGATTGGATTTGCATCCAAAAAAAAACGCAAATGATAATGAAATCAGGATTAATTTACAATTTTTTTTCATGTTTTGAATACTACTTATTAAAAAAACTATTAGAATTGTATACGCTTTAATTGAAATTTCCTGAGGAAATACCGCTTTTAATAGGCGTATTAATTAATTAATAATTTTAATTTTTTTATTTCTGAGCCCTCTGTATTGTGAATAGACACGATATAAATCCCCTTATTTAAAGTGCAATTCATTTCGATTTCATTACCATTATTTACTAATCCGTGGGTAATTTCTTGACCAAGATTGTTGCTGATTCTATAACTCAAATTATTGGATGTCAATCCTTTTATAAAAAGTTGACTCCCTGATTTTAAGGGATTTGGATAAATAATAATTTTGTTATCGCTATTTTCATTTGTTCCTAAAGGCGTTGTACAGCTACCTAAAACTACATTTGTATGTGTGAATAGATATTCTAGCACTACATTTTTGAATTTTTCGGCAAAAAGCATTCTGTTCGAATTACTATTTCTAACCCCATCGAAATTCAATTCCATTTGAAATCCATTAGTCGTAACCGCGGGATCAAAACAGGTATGATTTGCAGTTGTATAACCACCACTAAAATAACTGGCTGTTGCACCAGGATACGGAATTTGCTGACTCGGAACCGCTGGAAGTCCTATATTGGTTAGCAATGTCCCAAATGAGCTTGGCCCTCGCAATAATTGGGTGTGGGTATAATTATTTCTATTATTTAAAACTAAATTTTTAATTGAACTTTGATTAATAAAAGCGGTAGTATTTAGCGTCGCTTCGGAAAGTTCAAGGTCATTACTGCTCAATAAGTATCCTAATTCTATGCGTTGAATGGTATGGCCGTGACCATGAAGGTCTACAAAAATTGTTTTATTATTGTACTGCGAATTGGCAGTATTTTGGGCCGTTGTAATAAAATTATGATACTCGTTCCATGCGGTCATAGCTAGTGAATTATCGCAAGCACCATCAGCTAAATTTCTATTGCAATCCAATTTAGTTCTTTTTAAATTACAAATTATAATATGAGGATAACACCCTGTAGCCGAAAAAAGGGCTGCTTTTATTTGTTCGGCAGTTTCAATTGTATAGGAATCCGTTACCGTTTCCGGACTATTACAAGTTCTTGTAGGAATTGAAGACGGGGTCAAATCGCCACCATGAGGCACTGAAATTACAATAGGTAAATTTCCTACTTGATACTCCACATAATTGTTTGTACCGTACAATGTTTGTGAAAAACATTGCGTCTGTGACAGCACCAAATAGAGAAATAGGAATAGTATTTTTTTCATATGTAAGTGTTCTTTTATTTTAAATTGAATTCGTTTATTTTATCAAAACCTTGCCAGGTCGCTTCTGGTTATAATTTCCATTATCAATAACTAAAATACCATTGATGATACTGTATTTTAATCCTTCGGCATAGAGCGTTGCTTCAGTATAATTGGCTTTGTCCTTAAAAGTTTTGGGGTCAAAAATGATGATGTCTGCAAAATAACCATCTTTGATTTTCCCTCGGTTTGGAATTTTAAATATCGATGCTGTTTCAGAGGAACTTCCATTGATGAATTTTGCAACAGAAATTACGGAATCATCTTTTACATATTTATTGTATTTTTTGGGGAACGAACCATATTTTCTAGGATGACCTTCGTTACCATCAGAACCCGTTACAACCCAGGGCTGCTTCATAAAATTGAGTATGTCTTTTTCATTCATATTAAAAGAAGCTACTCTGGCATATCCTTTTTCTAAAATTTTGAAAACGGTTTCTTCAGGGGATAATTGTAAAATTGAAGCAATTTCTGCAACGTTTTTGCCATCATAAGAATCCAATTCTGATTTTACGATTAGGAGTTTGTCTGGTCCGCCTCTTCGGGCAATGTTTTCCTTAGTTTCCTGAAGGATTTTTATTTTCAACAAAGGGTTATTATACCTAACAAACAGCGAATCATTCCCCCCACTTTCGGCCCATCTAGGAACAACCGAAGCCTTAAGTCCAGTGGCAGAGGCATCATAAGGATATTGATTTGCAGTAATGTCAATTCCTTCTGAACGACTTTTTTTTATCAATTCAATAATGGCTTCACTCTCATTCCAAACATCAACACCCAAACATTTTATGTGGGATATATGAATCGGCAATTTTGCTTGTCTCCCAATTTCAATGGCTTCTTGAATGGATGGAATTAAACCAATAGAATAGGAACTTTCATCTCGTAAATGGGTGTCGTAAATTCCTCCGTTTTTAGCTACAACCTTTGCCAAATCAATTACTTCTTGTGTATCGGCGTAACTTCCTGGAGAGTAAAACAATCCTGTTGACAAACCAAATGCGCCAGCATCTAATTCTTTTTGAAGTAACTCTTGCATTGCATTCACTTGTTCGGGAGTTGCTTTAATTTTGCTATTGCCTATTACTTCTTGTCGTAACGTTCCATGACCTGCTAGTAAAACTACGTTGGTTCCCAAACCATTTACTTCAAAAACGTCCTTATATTTTATAGTTGGGAAATAACTTTCGCCGTCATTTCCAACGATCACAGTAGTTACTCCTTGCATTAAAAAAGGCAAATTATGAGACGTATTTGTTTTAATTAAATCTTTGTCTGCATGCGTGTGTGGATCAATAAATCCAGGACAAACAAGAAGTCCCTTTGCATCAATTGTTTTATCGGTTTTTAATCGAACCAACTTTTCATTTCCTATAAAAATAATTCTATCTCCTTTAATAGCTATTGAAACATTTTCAGGAATTGTATCGCAACCCGTATAAACAATTCCGTTTTTAATGGTTAAATCTGCTTCAACCTTTTTCTTGGAAGCGCACGATAGGATTACAAATAAAAATAATACAAGAAATAACGAATGGTTTTTCATAATTATTTGCTTTTTAACTTTAAAAAAAGGTTGCCAAGAATTCTTAAACAACCTTTTTATATAGCGATAAAATCAATTTTTATTCATTTAATTCTGTTGGAGAAAAAATTGTAAGTCCCGTTGGAGCATGCGAATTGGTATTAATTTCATCTTGCGATATAAAAAATCGTTCCGGATGTTGCGTCGCGGTAGTATTGTTCAGCGGGATTTTTACCGCGATATCATACTCTGTTTTTCGCAACCTTCTCGCATCGTTCCAAGGCATGAAGGTACCAAAGCCAGTTACGTATCGTTCTTCGATAATTTCTCTTAATAAGGCTCTTGTACTATCAATATTATCCAGATTATTCATTCCGCCATTAGCAAAATCTGCAGCAACATAAGCCGTGTAAAGTTTAACATCCGCGGTGGCTCTTTTATCAAAAGAATCGGCTGATGCCAAGAATGTACGCACTTTATTAAGTTGAAGTAAACCTTCTGCAAAGTTTACGGTTCTTGTTCCTGTTTCGGCCAATATTAATAAATTTTCTTGATAGGTTACCATATCCATCGGTTTAAATTCACCATTGATAATTGTAGTAGTACCAGTTCCCGTTATTGAACCCGCATTAAGATGATTTCTTCTCGCTTGTTCATTTGTTTTAGCATTTCTTCTAGAAATTGTTGGAAAATTGGTTTGGGTATCTAATAAATTTCTACAAAAAGTATTGTTTACTGATAAATAACCAACTCTAGTTCCAATCATAAAGCGGTATAAAAGATTTTCTGCCCCTGTTAATCCTGTTGAAGGTGGTGTGAATTTCATGGTTCCTGCATAATCAGAAATTCCATTTAAAGCCGCGGCGTAGGCCAAAGCATATTGTCGAGTTTGCACGTAATATCGTGCTTTTAACGTGTATGCTGTTTTTTTCCATTTATCTTTATTCCCTCCAAAAAAGATATCTTCTGAAAGCGTATTTTTTGTAGTTGGGTCACTAAGTAATACTATCGCTTCATCTAATTTAGTTTGCAAAGCATTATAAATAGCCGATTGTTTATCAAATACTGGGTCATTAATAGCTGGGTCTACTGCCTCAGAATAAGGAATATCCCCCCAAATAGAAGTTGCAGTTCCCACAGCGTTCGCCTCCAGTACTTTACAAATCCCTTTAATTAATTGTCCTTCTGTATCGGTTCCATTTATAGCATAATATTTATTTATTTCACTAAACTGTTTTAACATACCATTATACAAATAGCTCCAAGCGCTGTTTGATTCTGAAGATGAAATATCATAGTTATAGATACCAAGGTACAATGAAATTTCGCCTCTATATTGCCCCGTCCACATCCCTGCAATTCTTTGTAAATGGCTTTGATTTATAGCAATATCAGCTAACATTGTTCCTTTTATCAATAGCGAAGGAGGTATAACCTCATCCGTTGTGATGCTATTTTGATTTTTGTTCAAATCTTCAAATGAACTATCGCATGAAAGCACTAAAAATAGTATTATTATTCCTGAAATTAATTTAGTTTTCATAACTCTTAATATTTAATTTGTAATGTGAATAAGAATGTTTTTGATGCAGGATTTGTAAAATAATCAATTCCAAAACCATTACCAACACCAGTTTGATTCGTCTGAGGATCTACACCTAATAAATTAGTCCAAATAGCTAAATTTCGTCCTGTTAGAGTTAAAGTTATTGAGGCCAATTTGGTTTTCTTTTTGAAGCCTTTAGAATTTAATGTGTATCCAAAAGTAAGTTCGCTTAAACGCGTCCAAGAAGCATTATTGTTTACCGCAAATTCATTAATTACAGAAGCACCGAAACCACCACCAATAGTAGTATAATAGGCTTCATTTAATAAAACTGGTCCTGCTCCAAAATCTCTAATATTTCCACGTACTGGAACCCCTGCAAGATGAAGAACTCCCGCTCGATCTCTAATATCTGTTGCAGGAGTAACATCGTTACCCACTTCTGCAGAAGTACCAAAACTATCCAAAATAAAACGAGTGCGTTCCGCAAAATCACCACCCTGAGAAGTTTCAAACATAATATTTGCAAAAAAACCTTTGTAATCCGCTTTAAAACCAAACGCTCCACGCCAATCTGGATTTGGATCTCCTATCACTCCTTGTTCAGAATCTAATTGTGGAAATCCGTTGGCATCTAAATTGAAAGTTCCATCAGCATTTCGTAAGGCTCTGGTTCCCCAAAGGGTTCCTAATTGATGTCCAACTACTGCTCTAGAACTAATCGCTTCACTAGTCAATGCAAGTGAAGTAGCTCCTTGAATATCCGTTACTTCATTTCTATTATTATTAAAATTACCATAAATGGAAGCATTTAGCCCTTTTTTAGATTTAAATAATTGCAAGTCAAAATCAAATTCTAAACCTTTATTTTTCAATGCCCCACCATTTCCATAAATATAATTAGCACCTGAACTTGGTGTTAATGGAATGTCTAGTAGTACATTCACTATAGTATTATAGTAATAGGTACCGCTTAAAGTCAAACGGTTATTGAAAAATTTAAAATCTGCACCCAATTCATATTCTGTTTTGATTTCAGGCTTTAAATTTCTATTTCCCAAATTACTGTTGTAGCTGAATCCGCCACCGAAAAGGAATAAATTTAAAGGATCATCATAATCTGAATACGTTGGGGTTTGATAGGTGGTTTGGAATTCATGTGGATTTGGTTTTACTCCAACTTGACCCACACCCGTTCTAATTTTCCCAGAACTTAATATTTTATTATTTTCAAAAAATTTCAAATCTGAAAAAACCCAAGAGGCATCAATAGAGGGATATATGAAAGATCCTAACATACTCGAAGCTTTTTCTAAGGCAACAGATGTATTAAGGAAAAGTTGTTTTTTGTAATCAAAAGAAGAAGTTACATAGGTTCTATAGGAAGCAATTTTTCGAGTTAAATTAACTGTAGGATCCAATTGCGAAACATTAGCAAAAGTTTGAGTCATACTGTTTATAAGGAAGTTTGTTCCTTCATTGTAAACACTTTTTCTATTTCGATCATTAAAATTATAACCCAAAATAAAGTTTCCATTTATAGTATTGGACAAACTAAATGACTTCGTTTGGGCAATTACATCAAAATTTAATATTTTATTATTTATGTTATCCAATCTAAACGAACCCGCAGTATAACTAGCTGAATTTACAGGAGAAAAATAACGTCTTTCATCATTATAAGTATCAAAGCTTCCTCTGAATTTCATAGACAACCATTGATTTGCTTTATAATTCAAATCGGTAGAAAAAATAAATCGATCCACCACATTTGGTGCTTTTTGCTTGTATAAAGTCCATAACGGGTTGTTGTACCCGGGATTTCCAAATTCCCCAATTGGGTTTCTGTACGAGCGTTGTCTTTTTGGATATAACTGACCTGTAGGGCTGTAGTAATCTCCAACATATTGCGAAATATCAAAATCAGGTGCGTTTCTCAACAAACCTAATAACAAACCAGCAATACTTGAGTTTTGTTGGATTCTGTTGGATTCTGTGTGTGCATAATCCAACTTGGTAGTTATGCTCATTTTTGGATTAAAGATATATTTCCCGTTAAAACCGATATTTGTCTTTTTGTAATCACTTTCATTAATAAATCCTTTTTGATCTATACTACCAAAACTAACACGGTAGTTTCCATCTTCATTTGCATTTCCAAAACTTAAATTGTTCTTAATTGAAGTTGCATTTTGAAATACTTTGTCTTGATTTTCACCAATATAAGTGTTTTTTGAGTTTTTAGTTTTTATCAATAAATATTCCAATCCATCTTCTCCTACAAAATACCCTTTTTCAGCTTTGGTAAAATACTCATCTGCAGCACCTGATCTTGTAGAAATTCTATCTCCCCAAGAACCAATAGGAATTGTATTGGTAGTAATATTACTCAAGTCGGCAAAAACACCGCCTGTTCCTTGTCCGTAATTGGATTGAAGCGGATGCATCTGTGCAATTTTGTCTAACGAAACCGTAGATTTAAATTCTACATTAATTTTCCCTGTTTTTCTCCCTTTTTTTGTGGTAATTACCAAAACACCATTGGCTGCTTCTGAACCCCAAACAGCTGCTGCCGATGCCCCTTTGAGTACTGTAATTGATTCAATGTCATCTTCATTAATATCATTCAATCTTGATTGTTGGGATGTTCCAGCAACATTACTACTATTGCCATATAAATTGTCATTGCTTATGGGTACGCCGTCCAATATAACCAATGGTTGTGTATTTCCATTGATTGTATTTGCACCTCTAATTTGTATGTTTGAACCAGCGCCAGGATCACCATTTGCTCTTGCAATTCTAACTCCAGAAGCTTTTCCTTGCAAAGAATTAATCACACTTGTTTCACCCGAATTTGATAATTGATCCGCTGTAACTTTAGTATAAGTGGAACCTAATGTTCTTTTATTTACTTCCAATCCTAATGAATTGACAACAACTTCGTTTAGCGCTTGCGCACTTTCTTCCAGAACAATATTTAGTTTTATTTTATCTTTAACAGCAATTTCTTGAGGAGCAAATCCTATAAAATTTACGATAATTATTGCCTCTTCACTGGAAACTTTTAAACTGAAAGTACCATTAAAATCTGTGGTAACTCCATTATTAGTGCCTTTTTCTAGAATTGATGCTCCAGGCAAAGGACCAACGCGATCGTTGACTGTTCCTGTTATTGTTTTTTGTTGTGCTACCGAAATGCCACAAAAAATTAGTGTTAAGCACAATGTTAAAAATAATTTTTTATTCATTTTATTATAATTTGGGGTTAATAATTAATAGAAGGTAATTTTATTTATGGTTTAATTATATAAACTAAGATTTTCATCATTTCCTTGGCAGAAACTTGACCTCGAATTACAATGTCTTCTTTGGGAGTGGCATCGCCAATTTCGTAGGTTACACCAACGGCATTGTGGCCGTATAAAAACCATCCTTTAGAAACGGGTTCTTGGCTGTTTCCAGAAGATTCATTTACTTTATAACCTGGAATATTTCTTTCTAATCCAGCAAACCAATAATCAATGAAGTTGGGCATTGAAGTGTTCTCTCTTTTTTTATTGGTATAAAAAACATCTTTAGTAGTGGAATGGAAATCCAAACCTAGAATGATATCGCCTTCATCATCTTCTGAAGCAGTATTAATGAATTTTACAATTTGCTTAATTTCAGGCTGGTTGTAAACGGACCAGTCCCTGTTTAAATCAATTCCACCATAATTATGTCGCCAATGCCCAAGGTCAACACCATCAGGATTCGCTATTGGAAAAGCAATAATTCGGTAGGTTTTTAAAAAAACATCAGACAGTTCTGAACCATCTAGTATAGTTGCTAAAAAACTTTGAAAAGCATAATATCCCGTAGTTTCTGGTGGATGCTGGCGCGTGAGTAAAACAATAATTTTTTTATTTTTTTTATCTCCTTTGTAGATATCTAATACAGGAATATTTTTTCCTAGTACCGAATTCCCAGCACTTTTAACAGTTACATATTCTTTGCCAGCAACAACACTCGTGTACCAATTTTTTACATCTGTTGAAGATTGGATTTCTTGAGCTGCAACCAAAATAGGTTCTTTACTCAAATTCAGTTTAATGGTAACAATACTATCTTTTTTAAAGACGAAAGCAGGGTCAATAGCATTCCAATTATTATTTATTTTCAGTTTTGGAATGTACCTATGCTTATATCCCTTAGGATATTGAAAGGTAAAATAAAAAGGTTTTGGAGAACTTGACCAAGTGTTAAAAGCATAATAACCACTATTATTTATAGGTGAATTTTCGGGTCTAATTATTACAATTGCAGTACTGTCGTTTTCAAGTTTTATATCGCTTAATCGTGCACCATCAAATTCATTACTAGCAAAAACACCCGCTTTTTCCAGTTCATAGGTTTTTTTAAGTTGTAATTCTACAGGTCTTGTTTTAGTATTTACTGGAGAATTGAATGAAACCGATTGCTGAGCGTAAACACTTTTAGTTAAAACAAAAAAAAGGGTTATTAAAACAATACGGACTTGAAAATTGCAATTTTTTTTCATCAAAGTTTCATTTTTGGTAGGATAGAAATAAAAAAACATCCTTTTCCGTCAGAAAAAGGATGTTTACTTTATATTTATTTTACAACTAACTTTTTGGTAGTAGTTTTTCCTTTTTGAGAAATTTTCAATAGATACATTCCAGACTTTAATACTGAAACATCTAATTTGTTATTGTACAATTTTTGATTTGAAATTTGTTTTCCAAGCATATCAAATACTACAACTTCAATATCTTCATTGAAAGAAGATGATATTGTTACCGAATTATTTATTGTTGGATTTGGAACTATTGACACATTTTCTAATTCAAAATTTGCAGTATTTAAAGGGATTATTTGTCCCACAGCAAAATCTCCAAAACCTGTAATTCCAGATGCTGATGTCCTAACATCTGTTGAAGTTCCAAATGTTGACGGTGCGGTCCAAGTAGTACCTTCGTATTTACGAATCACAAGACTTGCAGGGGTTGCTGCAGCATCGGTTTCTGCTACAGAATAGTTAAGATTTACTGTATAATTTGTAAATCCAGTAACACCATTGTTCAATAAATTCCATGTTCTGTTCACGGTTTTATTCCCGTCAAGATCTGAAGTTGCTAGTTGTGGATGATCACCCGCAACTGTTGTTGCTGTTATACTTCCTACTGTTGCTGCAGTGTTATTTCCTGTAAAGGTTAACGATATTGGAGTATAATTTGTTGCATCTCCAATGGCATAAGCAAATGATGGACTTGCATTTGTCGCTGTTTGTTTGATTAAATTCCCAACAACCCATCCTGTTCCAGCGCCAGCGCCAGTAATACTTCCAGATGTTCCAATTGTTACAAAATTATTTCCTGTAATTAGTTTCCCAGAAATAAAATTCAGTATACCGTTTATTGTACTTGAACTATTCGAAGTTACCCCCGCAGCGTTATTTATTGTCACATTATTTAGACCTATGGCTGGCAATTCAAATGATGTTGTCATTGCCGTTGTTCCGTCATAAATAACATTAGTTGTTGTTCCAAAAATTGGTGCTTCGTTCAAGCTTCCTGATGTTCTTGCTATTGTAGCTCCATTACCCAAAGTAAGATTTGCAGCTCCTGATAAAGTACTTGTTCCAGTTACATTAAGTCTCATAGTACCACTAACAGCTGTCGCAGCAGTAAATGATTTGATATTGTCCAATCCACTCAAGGTTACATTTTTGTAATCTGTTCTTGGAGTAATTGTTTGTACTGAAGCACTACTTGCTCTGTTGTATTCTATCGTGCTATTGGCACCAAGAGTCAATGCTTCACTACCTATAAATTGTAAAGATCCAAAAGCAGAAGTAGCAGTTCCTACATTACTGGATACAAATCCTGTTACTTTACCTGTTTTTAATGTTCCATTAATGGTAACTTGAGCACCTGTGTTTAATGTCATATAATAATAACTTATTTCCGAAAAATATGCATTAGAACCTGCAGCAACTTCAAAAAGGGTTTTAACAATATGATTTGTTGGATTGGTAGCCCCACTAAAAAAAACAGTTCCAGTACCAATTCCATCTACATATAATTTTCCGTAGGTGAAAGCTGTTTTTACCAATGCATTGTTTATTGTAGTATTTTGATAATGTACCTCTGAAGTATCTCCCAAAGTTCCAAAAGTTGGATGATTCATATAAAATGAAGTAACAGGAGGGGTTGCAGTAGAATTAACTGAATAGATATCTTGAATAAAGACTTTGTTGCCATTGGTAACATCCATTGTTGCAGTAATTCCAAAACCACTTGCTATAGTTAAGGAAACATTAGTTGTAGAAGAGTCTCCAACTACTACTTTAGAAGCAGCACCAGATACTGTCCAAGGTGCGGTTGTAGTCACGTTAGAATTGATTTTGAATATTTGAAAATCTGCCGTGAAATTAGCAGGACGGTTATTACTTCCATCTGCCCAATTTGTAACATCATTTAAATCTCCAGAACCGTCATAAGTATAGGTAGTAATTGGTGCGTTGTAAGTAATTACAATTTTTCCATTAGCTCCAGCTCCACCGGCAGCTGATGCACCTGTTCCAGCAGTCCAAAATGAAAAACCTCCTCCACCGCCTGATCCTGCATTTACTGCTGCTGCTCCAACAAAACTACCGTGAACAGTTCCTGATCCTCCAGCACCACCAGCAAGTCCATCAGGATTAGCTCCACCGTTACCACCAGATGTAGCTGAACTAGCACCTCCATTTGAACCTAGAGTAGTTGTTATTCCTGTTCCAGAAGAATTAATATTTATATTGGCATATGCTAAAAAAGTCTGTCCAACTCCAATAGAAACTGCAACGAAAGGGTTGGATGTATATCCAGATCCTTGATTAGTTGCTGCTATATAGGTAACAGCACTAGAGGAGGTGTTGAAAGCAGTCGTTACTCCTGAGCCTCCTCCACCTGTTAAACTAACAACGGAAGATGAAGTGTAAGGGGTTGTTTGAGTTCCAGTCAAACTAAATCCATAAACTCCTCCCAAAACTCCTCCTGGATTTGCATTAAGATTTCCAGCTCCAGCTCCAGTACCGCCAGTACCACCACTTGCAGTAACTGCAGTAACTGCTCCACCCGAAAATTCGGATTTTCCGCCAATATTTCCATAATATGCAGAAGCAGCGGATGTACCTCCTTTTATACCTCCTACTCCAACAATTAAATTATAAACCGTTCCTGGCACTACCGTTATCGTTTTCTTCACATAAGAACCGGCTCCGCCACCACCTCCAGAACGAGCAGGAGTTGTTGAAGTTGCGGTTGAAGCGGAACCTCCAGCTCCACCAGCTCCCCAACATTCAACTTGAATTGAAGTCACACCAGTTGGACACGTCCAAGTGGAACTTAGAGGTACAATTGCCATATAAGTAAAAGTTGCTCCGGCTACCACATCTGTAGTACCAGTGGGTTGAACAGTGGTTGAAGTTCCTGCAACGGAAACTTTATAAAGTCGGTTTACCCCTGTCCCTGATGTCATGTCCACGGAATGAACAAATTGATTGACAACATAAGCAGTATTAGCAGCCCAAGCTGTAGCGTTTAAACTAGTAGCCGTTGGACTCGTAAAAGTTTCAATAATTTGACCATTTACACTACCATAAAACAAGAACAAGATAGAACAAATAAAGGCGGTGATAGGAAAACCCAAAGTGGATGATTTTGATTTTGAGAGTAGAATTAATTTCATAATGTGTTGGTTTTTTGATTGTTAAAGCGTTTTTTTTTATTCGAAAACGTTATCGTTGACAAAACTACTATTTTTATTTAATTTTGAAAAATAAATCAATAAATTTTTAATATAAATAGGAATAACATATTAATATTACTTATTTAAAATTAATAGCATGGTTAAAGTGTTAATTTTAATTTTAATAATGGTAATAATTTATCTGAAATGCTGAATTACAAATAATATGTCAAAATTAAAATAAATGAGAAATAACTATTGAAAGCTAATTCGTTTTATGGTCATTTTTAAATTAATGAAAAAGCAGGCTAATGGCATCATTCGACATTAGAACTGCATCGTGTCCCGAATTTGCTACCGTATGAAATTGCCAATTAAATGTTACCTGCATTGTATTTGCATACATTTGACTTTTTGAAAAGAAATAATTGGCACGCGCAAGTCTGTTTAATCCTTGCAAATCACTTGCCGTATTATGACGAAGCGATGCATCGGAACCATTATTATCCAAAGCCCCAACGGTAATATATAATTTTCTGCTAAAATAATTATTTGGAGAAAAAGCCGTAATTGGACAATTCATTATTCCGTATGGAAAACTTGCAACACCATCCGGAACGGTATACCAACCACTATTGGCTGCAACGGCTCTGTTGCATCTCGCATTTGGTTTTAGCATTACAAAGCGATGTACGAATTGACCTCCACCTGAATGACCAAACATATCATACGAAAGTGCAGTACTTCCTGAATTCGTTTTAAGATAATCAAACAACGGTTCAATTACAGAAAATGTCCAAACACTTTCATTATTGAGAGTTTGTGGCGTTGGGTAATTTCCGTCTTGATAAACATTTCCAATAATATACGAACTTCCTCCGGGAAAATCGGCATCAGTAAACTCGGGAGCAAAAACCATAAATCCGTATTGATTTGATGCATTAATCCACATATCACGGTACTCTTTGGCATTGCGTTCGTCTCCATGAAACAATAATACAATTGGCATATTGGTTCTATTGCCACTTGGAATATTATAAAAAACATTTATTGGCTTTTGAGGCAACCCAGAATAGGTAAAAACAAATTGATTTGCACCCGCACTTAATTGATTGATTGGATCTGTAGAAGCCTTATCTTTTGAACAAGAAGTAAAAAGTAAAAATAAAAATATTGAAGTTTTGATTAAGAAATTTTTCATAATATAATTAAGTTTTAAAGAACTGGAAGCCCATAAAATTAATTTACAAGATTACAAAAAATTATTATATGTCAATTATTTATATATATATTTGTTTTTTTATAACTATTTTAAGAACATGAATAAACAATCTGTTCTTATTTAGGTTTTACAAATAAATAAAAGTGAAAAAATAAATAATAATTATCCCTAAATCTCCTATAGTAATGAAGCAATTTCATAAATCCGTAGTAACCTTTTGTGCATTCTATATACTACTATTTGTCTCCTCTTGTAGCACCGAAGACGTAAAACCATTTCCTCCTTCAATTGGAACTTTTACTATTGCAGCAAAACGTCTTGGAAGTGCACCATTCGTTTTGACGCCCCCGACTTCAAACAGTGCTGGAGCCTTCACTTATTCTAGCGCCAATGCTTCAATAGCTACAATTAGCGGTTCAACAGTTACGGTGGTTGGTGTTGGAACTACAACTATTACAGCAGTTCAAGCTGCAAATGCTGGTTATGGTTCAACAACAATTACTGCTACTTTCACGGTTACAGAATTAGAACCCCCAACATTTGGTTCCTTCAATGTTCCTTCAAAAATGATGGGAAGCCTTCCATTTCAATTAACAGCTCCAACTTCTAATAGTGGAGGTTCATTTTCTTATACCAGCAGTAATAGTGCAGTTGCTACAATTAGTGGAACAACAGTAACGGTTGTTGGTGTTGGAACTTCAACAATTTCAGCAACACAAGCTGCTTTTGGAACTTTTGCATCTGGAACAGCCACCGCAACTTTTACAGTTACAGCAAATATTCCAACGGCAAATATTGCATCCGATAATTTTAATGCAGCAGCAGGAACTGCATTAACTGCAAATGGTTGGGTTGCGCATAGTAGCAGTACGACAAATCCAATATTAATTACTTCACCAGGCCTTACGTTTCCAAACTATTTTGGGTCTGGAATAGGAAATGCGGCAAGTGTAACAAGTATTGGTCAAGACGTTTCTTTACAATTTACCGCTGTAACTTCTGGAACTGTATATGCTTCCTTTCTTATAAAAGCTTCCGCTTCTCCATTAAGCATTGACCAATATTTCTTTGCCTTTGGAAATAACGATATTGCTGATACGGCCTTTAGAGGGAAATTGATTATTAATCAAGATGCAACCAACCCAACGAAATTCAAATTTGGATTTGCGGCCAATGCAACGAATAGATATACAACCAATCTTTATGATTATGGCACGACTTACCTTGTAGTTATTAAATATAAAATCGTTAATGCTACCACAACAAATAGTAATGGAAACGTCGGACGAGATGAAACAAGTCTTTATGTTTTTGATACCTCTTCAAGTTATCTATTGGAGCCAACCCTCCCAACTATAGGAATTGAAGACACTTCATCTTTGGATATTCTTCCAGGAAGAGTAGTACTTAGACAAGACAATGTAAATTCTCCAAATGTGATTATCGACGGATTGAGAGTGGACAGCGCTTGGAACCTTAGAAATTAATTTAATAAAGTTAGACAAAACAATGATGAATCTAAAAAGGATACTAACTTTATCTGTTCTACTGCTATTGTTTGTAGACTATTCAAACGCACAAGAAATTGTAGTTAGTAAATACAAATTTGGTGAAGGATTGAATTTTTCAGGAAAAGACAACAACTATAAATTTGAAATTTCAGGGTATCTGCAGCCATCTTCTGAAAGTCGGAAATATCTTGATAATGATGATGCCACTTTTTACAATCGGATGCGAATGCGAAGAGCACGAATACAATTTTCAGGGAATTCCAAAAAAGAAAAATTATCCTATCGCTTGCAACTCGATTTAACTGGTGGTGGCGAGGGCGATGCTAATATCGGAAGTTTAGTTTATGACGCTTGGGTTGCGTATGATGTAACAAAAAGAATCAAATTAAGTTTTGGACAAAAAGCAACTTCTACAGACAATCGCGAACTTGGAATGCGTTCCAATACATTACAACTAGTAGAAAGAAGTCCAATATCGGGAGCATTTGCTTCTATTCGCGAATTTGGTTTGTTTGCCGAATCTACTTATAAGATTTCCAAAGAATCCTATATAAAACCAGAAATTGCGATAACTAATGGTGATGGAATTAATGTTTTTGACAAAGACCACGGAGGTTTAAAATATGGTGGCCGAATTGATTATTTACCCTTTGGTATGTTCAATAATTTTGGGCAATACCGTCAAGCGGATTTAGTTCGGGAATTAACACCAAAATTCGTCATTGGAGCCAATTATAGTTACAATGTTGGAATTAGCGACCGCAGAGGAAGTGAAAGCGGAACAATATTATATTTAGACAGTCAAAACAAGGAATTATTACCTGATTATGTGAAATATGGCGTAGATTTTTTATTCAAATACCGAGGTTTTTCACTTTTAGGGGAATATGTAAATGCTTCTGCAAGAGTTCCAAGTGGAATTACACAAAGAGTTCGAGTAGACGGAACAACGGCAACAACTTTTACAGTAAATGGCCTTCAGGATGTTGAAAATTATATAAAAGGTAGAATGATGGTTGGCGAAGGATATAATCTTCAAGGTGGTTATGTTTTCAAAAACCTTGTTTCAATAGATGGAAGGGTTTCCTATTTGAAACCTGAAACAAATTCATTTTTAAACAACGGAACGTACTACAATCGCTCCAATTATTACACCCTTGGGATTACCAAATATTTAGCGCGAAATTATGGCGCTAAAATTCAATTGGATTGCACTTATATCAATGCCAAAACCGGATCTAATGATATAAATGGGAATTTAATAAAAGGCAATGAATTTATCACAAGAGTAATCACAACTATTTCATTTTAATACTATGAAAAATCATATCAAATTACTAGTTGTTTTAAATCTGATTGTTTTTCCAATGTTTGGGCAATTCAATCCGCAAAATGATGAAATAACCAAGAAGTTTTTTCCTGATTCTGTATTAGAAATTCACACACCTGCTTTCTCAAAAAAAGGGTTTACGAATTATGACGATATGATGCAGTACCTCAATAAATTAGTTGCCGAACATCCAAATGAAATGTCACTTTCCTTTATTGGCGAGAGTCAAAAAAACAAGAAAATCCCAATGGTGGTTTTGAATAAAGACAACGGAAAAGAAAAAGTAAAAGTGTGGTTTCAAGGCGGACTTCATGGCGATGAACCTGCGGGCACAGAAACGATGCTTTTTTTATTAGATAAAATATTGAACGACCCTAATTATGTTTATTTATTAGATAAAATTACCCTTTCAATAGTTCCAATGGCGAATATTGATGGCTATGAAAAACTTGACCGTTATGCTGCCAATGGATTGGATTTAAATCGAGATCAAGTGAAACTTATTTGCAAAGAAAGTAATTTCTTGAAAAAAGCATTTAGTGATTTCGGTGCAGAAGTAGCGGTTGATTTTCATGAATACCGACCTTTCAGAAAAGAATTCAACTTGCTTGGAACAGACGGAATTTGCTCCATTTATGATGCTATGTTTATGTATTCAGGCAACTTAAATCTTCCTCTAAACTTAAGAGATTACACCAAAAATGTTTTTGTGGGTAATGCCAAAAAAGTACTTGAAGCTAATAATTTTATTTTTAGAGATTACATTGCGAGCGTAAAACATAATAATGAAGTACATTTCAACCAATGTACAACCGAAGCAAGATCGAGTACAACTTCATTTGCTTTGACCAATTGCATCTCGTCGTTAATTGAAATTCGAGGGGTCAACCTTCAAAAGACCTCTTTCAAAAGAAGAATAAATACTACTTTTCTAATCGCGACTTCTTTCCTAAAAACCGTTTTTGACGACGCTTCTAATATCAAAGAAGTATTGAAAATTTCTAACAGTGCAAAACCGGAGAACTTAGTTGTAGTTGCCAATAAGCCTCGGGAAACGCAAACTATTAGAGCGATTGATTTGAAAGACAATAGCGAAATAGCTCTGGAAGTTAAAGTCAATAACGCCCTAAAATGCACTCCTGTTTTAGAAAGAAAAAGACCTGTTGCCTATTTAATTCTGGCCGAACAAAAAATCCTAGCCGATAAATTAATCATTCTAGGACTAAAAGTGGAGGAACTCGCAGAGGATAAAAAAATAAACGTAGAATCGTATACGGTCACTTCCATTCTTGTTAATCCGGATGAAGAAGAAGGTTATAATGCTCAAAAGGCAGAAACCAGTGTTTCTAAAATTGAAAAAACGTTTCCAAAAGGAACTTTTATCGTCTATTTAAATCAAAAAAATGCGAAGATGGCAACCGAAGTATTAGAGCCAGAAAGCGAAAACGGGTTTATAAAATTTGAAACGCTAAAAGTTATAAAAAATCAAGAATTACCAATCTATAGATACTTAACCAATGAAAAAATATAATACTAAAATGAAATTAAATGCAATTGCTACTGCTGTAATTATATTGATAGGATATACGTGTTTGGCACAAATTGAAATAAAAACGGAATCAAAAGAATTCCAGTTGGGCGACGGTTTGCGTTTTAATATTAATGATGGTGACTATAAATTTAGCATTAGTGGATTTATCCAAGGAGCCTATAAATATGAAAAAACTGACGGTTCCGACGCCAACAATTATATGAATGCCAAAAACACTTATTTGTCCATTTCTGGAAGTATGTACAAAGAAAAAGTGTCGTTTTTGTTGCAAAATAATTTCAGTAACGGAAAAGCGCTTTTAGACGCTTGGGTAGCTTATGCTCCGATTTCAAGTATGAAAATTAGTTTCGGACAAAAACAAACGTTCACAAACAACAGAGAAATGACGTTCTATGAAGACAAACTTCAATTTGTAGACCGTGGGATTTTTAGTTCTGAATTTAGCGATACTGGACGAGAATTTGGAGTGTTTTTTGAAAGTCAATTGGGTAAAAATAGCTTCATCATAAAACCAAAATTCGCTATTACATCAGGAGATGGATTAAACTCTTTTGGAGCCAATTCTATTGACGTTGATAAAGGCGGATTAAAATATGGCGGACGAATTGATTTGCTTCCTTTAGGAAATTTCAAAGCTGGAAATGACGGATACATCGCTGATTTATTGCATGAAGACAAAATAAAAATACTTGCGGGTGGTGCTTTTAGTTATAATGATGGCGCTAGTAATAAAGTGGGCGAAGGCCATGGCGATTTTATTTTTTATGATAGCAACTTCAAACAAAAATTACCTGATTACAGAAAATGGTATGGCGATATTCTAATCAAATACAAAGGATTTTCATTTTTAGGTGAATATGTAACTACTTCTGCAAAATCTCTTGAAGGTTCTTTTGTGAATCCTACGGCTACAATTCCACTTTTTATGTCAGAAATTAGCAACTATTTGGTTCTTGGAAATGGATATAACATTCAAAGTGGCTACGTTACTAAATCAGGACTTTCATTGGACTTTAAATATGAAAAACTATCCAAAGAATTGAATAGCAACGCAACTCTTTTATCCAATCAAGATGCTTTTACGGTTGGCTTAACAAAATATTTTAAAGGAAACAACCTAAAAGTTCAATCATCCGTTTCGTCAAGAAATGCAGACCAATTCAATGCTGTTTCAAATGCTACCGAAAAAATAAAAACAATAACAGCACAATTAAGCTTTCAAGTAGTTTTTTAATTCCTAATAATTCACCCCATGAATTTCAATTCCAAACCTAAAAAAATAGTTTTTTCAATACTTACAAATTTAACCTTTTGGGTTTTAATCGCAATCTTGATTGGCGTTTTCGTAGGGCATTACACGCCAGATACTGGTGTTCAAATGAAGGTTGTGGGTGATGGATTCATCAGTATTATCAAACTATTTATAATTCCAATAATTTTTTTAACCATTGTATTGGGAATTGGTGGAATGGGCGATTTGAAAAAAGTAGGTCGAATTGGGGTAAAATCATTGCTCTATTTTGAAATTGTAAGTACCATAGCTTTAGCCATAGGAATCATTGTTGGTTATATCGCACAGCCTGGAAAAATTGACAAAACGGGATTGGAAATTCAAGATGCTAGCAAATATACCCAAACCTCAAGCGAAGGATTCAGCTGGCTTTCTTTTTTCATGCACAATTCAACGCTACAAGTATTAATAGTGGCCATTATTGTAGGAATTCTATTGAATTATCATTCCAAAAGGGAACAAATAGTAGCGTTTTTATACAAATGCTCTAACATTGTTTTCAAAGCATTAAAGTTTGTCATGTACCTTGCTCCTCTTGGCGCATTTGGAGGAATGGCGTACACGGTTGGTAAATTTGGATTACACACACTTATTCCGCTAGGAAAATTAATGCTTACGGTCTATGCAACTATGTTTATTTTTATTTTTGTTATTTTGGGAAGTATCTTAAAATATTATAAAATTAACATTTGGCATTTTATAAAATACATCAAAGAAGAACTATTGATTGTACTTGGCACCTCCTCTTCAGAAGCTGCCTTACCAAATTTAATGGACAAACTAGAGAAAATGGGCTGTAGTAAATCGGTTGTGGGCTTGGTGGTTCCAACGGGTTATTCCTTTAACCTTGATGGAACTTCCATTTATTTATCAATGGCAATTATCTTTTTGGCGCAGTTGTATAACGTACATCTTTCCATAGGAGAAATTTTTACCATCATTGGACTTTTAATGATTACCTCAAAAGGTGCGGCTGGAGTAACCGGAAGTGGGTTTATCGTTTTGGCATCTACACTCACCGCCATTCATAAAATACCTTTGGAAGGTTTGGCCTTTCTATTGGGTGTTGATAAATTTATGAGTGAGGCCAGAGCCATTACCAATTTTATTGGAAATGGAGTGGCTACTATCGTTATTTCTAAAAGCGAAGGCGAATTCATTACCGTTGAAAAACCAATGGAGATTGAAAGAGAATAATTTTTTAATGCTTTCTATTTTGGTTACTGAGTAAAAAAAACATTTCACCCTTCTTGATTGTGAAATAAACCATAAAAAAATATTTACACAAAAGTGTCTAGAAGAAATTCTAGAAACTTTTTTTTAAACCTAAATTTATTTCACACAAATTGATGTTTCAAAAAATTTCAATATCAAACCAAGTGAAATTTACTATTGAGTTAGACCACAACACCTGCTATATTCACTAACGTAACAGGAGTAAAAGAACCCGTTATGGTCAACTAATTACAAAGTAGCTTTTTGCCAAATACATACTAATTAAGTCCTATAACTCATAAAAAAATTACATTTAACCATACATATGTATAATTTTACCCCCATTTTAGGACTTTAAAAAAAATATATTTTTTATGTTTGCATTCTAAAACGTTTTCGTTTATAAAAATTAAACCAAATAACAACCCAATGATAACTTACAAAACCAATACATTATGAACAAAAATTTACCTAATCAAAGAAAATTCTTTCAATTTTTTTTGAAAATAACTTCTATTAAAAAAACAGTAGCGCCATTTATAATTTTACTGCTATTATTTAGTGGGCATGTTAGTGCTCAAAACGTAACAGTAACTTATGGAACTAGTACTGGACTTGCAGCTTCTTATTCAACTTTAGCTGCTGCTGTTACTGCATTAAATTCAGCTTCAATTAATTCACCTGTTACCTTAACATTGGCTTCAGGTTATACTGAAACTGCTCCTGTTGGGGGATTTTTAATCACAAAAACAGGTACATCTACTAATACCATCACTATACAAGGATTTAGTGATAGTTCACGAAATGTGATTACGGCTGCAGTTCCAACAGGTACCTCCAGCACAGGTGCAACATCTTATAGAATGGATGCTATTTTTAAAATAGCTGGAGCTGACTATATAACTATTCAGAATTTTACAATGAACGAAAATAGTTTATGTACAACTAATGGTGCTATTGCTGTACAAAGGATGACAGAATTTGGGGTAGCATTGTTTGCAGCTAGTGCAACAGACGGAGCTCAATATAATACAATACAAAATAACTCGATTACATTAAGTAATGCTACAATAAAATATCAAAATGCTATTGGTATTTTTTCTACATCGGGTTCTACTTATACAAATACTAATAATACAGCTACTTCTCCTGCAGGAACAAATTCATATAATAAATTTTATGGCAATACCATTTCTGGGGCGCAATTTGGGATTTATTTGGTTTCATCCCCACAGACAACTTCTACAACTGAAACAGGAAATGAAATTGGGGGAAGTACAATTGCTTCAGGAAATACTATAACTTATGGGGTAACTAATACTGCATCAGATTTAAGTTTAAATCTCATGAGTACTACAACTATTTCAGGAGTATATTTTAGAAATTCTGTAGGAAGCAGTACAAGAAATAATAGCATTACATCAAATACAGCACTCACAATAGCTTCGTCAGGTGTATTTTATTCTGGCACTGCCCCAACAGCAGGGCTTACCTATACTTCAACAGTTAGTAATAATACTATTATCGTTACTAGTTCAGCTATTGTTAAAGCTCTTGGTATTGATTTTGGTATTGGAATGTCTACAGGGTCATTAGTTGCTAATAACAATAATATTACAATAACGCAGAACACTACTGCTGCGAATGGTTCTGCAATTCAGGCTATTGTTGCAAGTTACCCAGCTGCTAATATTACCTGTAATGGAAATACAATAACAATTAATCAATCTACATCTGGCTCAGATATTATATTTTCAGGCAACATTTATGTTTTAGATGTTTCAGGTGCTTGTACTAACGCTACAGTAAATGGAAACACTATTACAGTTAATCAAACTACATCTGCCACTAGCTCAAGTGGGGCATTGGGTGTGGCTACTTCTCCTATTCGAGGAATTAGAGCTACAGGAGCAGTTTCGGGCACTTTAACTATTGGAAGTACAGGTAATGGAAACACAGTTACAATAAAACAAGCTGTTACAGGATCGGGAGCTGGTTATTCAGCAACGGTTTATCATATAGATTTATCAGTAGCACATGGTACTGTAAGTATTGTGGATAATACTTTAAATACCACAGGTTCGTCCTTATTAACTACAGGTACTTCTAATGGTATTCGTCATGAGGCGGCAATTTCAACAGCATTAACAATTAATAATAATACTATTAATTTAAATAGAGCACAAAATGGTGGCGCATCCAGAGGTATTTATGAATCAACAGCTATAACAACTGGAGGTTCGAAAACAGTAACAAATAACACAATTACTATCACAAGTTCTGGTTCAGCAGCGGGAGCTGCCAGTTCAGTAACTGGAATATGGGAACAAGGAGGTCTTCCAGCAAGTACTAAAAATATTAATGGAAATACCATAAATATATCAGGTAGCACCGGCACAGACTACAATAATGGTATTTCTGTAGGAAATGGTACAGGAACAATTAATAACAACACAATAACAATAGCTAATACAGCTTCAACTGATATAAATGGAATACTAGCAAATATAGCCGGTGCTGCAGCTTTTACTATTACAGGAAATACACTTTCCTTAACTTCAAGCGCTACAAATCCTTCAAATATGACCGCAATAACTGGAGGTGGTACTGGTCCTTTCCAAATTTATAATAATACTTTTTCGGCTTTAAATTTTACAGGTATACTAACCACAACACATACTGTTAACGGTATTGCTGTTTCGGCAGGTACTGGTAACAACATATATAATAATAATATTACCAATATTTCAGATGGCGCAGCTAATAGCAGTGGAGCATCAACTATAAATGGAGTGCTCATTTCGGGTGGAACTTCTACCAATGCATATAAAAATAAAATTCAAGGCATTTCAACTTTATCCACTAGTGCAACTTCATTATTAAATGGAATCTCCATAACGGGAGGAACAACCAACACCGTTTATAACAATTTAATTGGGAATTTGACCTCTTCTGCAAGTAACAGCATCGATGCTATAAGAGGGATTAGTATTACCTCAAGTACTTTAACTAGTACAAATAATATTTACCATAATACGATTAATCTTAATGCAAGTTCATCAGGAACTAATTTTGGAACCTCGGGTGTTTATCACACTGGTAGTGGAACATCAACAACAAGTAATTTAGACTTAAGAAACAATATTATAGTTAATAATAGTACTGCAGCAGGTACAGGAGTTGTAACAGCTCTAAGAAGGAGTAGTGGAGTAGCAACTATGCTAGCAAATTATGCAAGTACATCAAACAACAATTTATTTTATGCAGGAACACCATCGGCTACCAATTTAATATATACAGATGGAATTAGCACTGCCCAAACAATAGCGGATTATAAAAGTGGGGTATTTACAGCAGGAACAATCGCTACAAGAGACAATTTATCTATTACTGAAAATCCTACTTTTGTTAGTACTACAGGATCAGACGCAACTTATTTGCATATTGATACTACTGCCTATACTGGAATTAATGCAGGAGCTGCATTTATTGCTACTTATACTTCAGATTATGACGCAGACACAAGAAGTACTTCAACACCCGATATTGGCGCTGATGAGTTTACTAGTACAAATTGTTTGGCACCTCAAGCGACTAACTTGGAACTTACCCAATCAGGAACAAATATTAACGGGGCTTTTACCGCAAGTGTTCCAGCAGCAAATGGTTATTTAATTGTTCGAACAGATACAAACACAGCTCCATCACCAGCAGATGGAACTACTTATGCAGCCGGTTCTACTGACTTAGGTTCGGGAACTTATGTAGTAGCTTCAGGATCAAACACCTCCTTTGTATCAAGTGGTTTAATATCTGGAAATACTTATTATTATTGGGTATTTTCTTATGGTACACAGTGTACTACCAATCCTATTTATAATACTACCAATCCATTAACAGGTAATGCTGTGGCACCAACCCCATGTTCTACGCCTACCAATCAACCAACTGCTTTGGTCTTGAGTACAACAAGCGGAAGCACTATTTCAGGAAGCTTTGCAGCTGCGGCTTCAATACCCTCAGGTTATTTGGTTGTACGTTCTACTTCAAATACAGAACCAACGCTAACTAATGGCACTCTATATACTGTGGGCTCAACGGCATTAGGTGCTACTACTTATGTAGAATCAGTAGGTACAGGAAGTACTTTTAGTTCTACAGGATTGAATCCTGCAATAACTTATTATTATTATATATTTTCATATAATTCAGCCTGTACAGGGGAGCCTTTTTATTTAACAAACGCATTAACAGGTAACGCAACAACATTGTCTTGCATAACAACAGGAACGTATACTATTGGGGCTACTGGTACTTATTCAAGTATTACTAATGCAATTAATACTTTAAAAGCTACTACTTGTGCTATAACTGGACCAGTGGTATTTGAATTTAAAAGTGATTATGACTCCTCTGGAGAAGTTTACCCTATTGTAATTCCTGAAATTCTAGGTTCAAGTGCAACAAATACTGTAACATTTAGACCAGGATCAGGAGTAACTACAAGTATCACGGGAGCAGGAATTGTAACTGGGGCTTTAATTTACGTTGCTGGTAAAAATATTATAATCGATGGAAGCAATAACGGAACTACTTCTCGAAATTTAACCATTACTAATACTAACGGTTCTTCAAATGTTGTAATTATTGGAAATGCAGGTACCGATACCGCTACCGCATTAACCAATGTAACACTTAAAAATACAATAATAATTAATGGAGGTTATACTTATTCAGCTTTAATTATTTCAAGTAACTCTGGTGCCGCGGGATTTTTTAACGATATTACTATTAATAACAATAGCATTAGAAATGCACTTAACGGGATATCTGCAAATGCAACCGTGTTGGCAGGAAATGGAAGTGGTTTATTAATTAATGGTAATGACATAAACGGAAGTGGCGCAAATGCTGTTGTAAAATATGGAATACAAATTGCAGGCGTTGATGGAGTAACCGTTTCAAATAATAATATTGCAAACATTACATCTTCAACGGAATTCATAAGAGGTATATATTTTGTAACAGGTACAAACAGCGGAAGTATAACTGGTAATTCTATTTCTTCATTGTCATCTACGGGAAGCAGTAATGGATTAAATGGTGTACAAACTAGTTCAACAACTGCAACATCAATTGTAATTAGTAATAACACAATTTCTGGTTTGTCAGTTGCAGGAACAACTGGGGTATCAGGTATTTCTTCTGGTTCTCCTTATGTAACGATAAACAATAATAAAATATATGACATAAAAAGTACAACTGCTTCTTCAGGAGCAAGAGGTATTTACCTGTCCACGGCATTAGCCAATCCAGGTGCTTCAAATATATATAATAATATTATTTACGATGTTGCGGCTTATGGATCCCCAACTGTTTCAGATAATAGCTATGGTATATATGTGACTGGTGGTGGGTCAAACAACATTTACTATAATACTGTAAATATGAACACCAATCAAACTTCAACTGCTGCCTACCCTTCGGCTGCTTTATATATACACACTACAGTTGCTGCACTCTCTCTTAATATCAAAAATAATATTTTTGCAAATACACAAACCGCAGGTAATCCGGCGGGGAACCGTTTCGCAATTTATAGCGCAGTAGTCAATACCAATTTCAATTCTATTGACAACAATGATTATTATACTGCTGGAACAAACTTAGGTTTTATAGGCGGAACAGCCAGAACAACATTAGCAAATATTGTCACTGGATTTGGTGGCAATGTAAATTCAATTAACGTATTACCTAACTTTACTTCTACCTCTGATTTGCATTTAACAACTAGTGGAAACTGTAGCTTAAATAATACAGGGGCGTTAATTTCAGGTATAACTACAGACTTTGATGGCGATACAAGAAGTACAAGCACACCAGATATCGGTGCAGATGAATTTTCAGGGGTAAATGTTTCAACGAGTTCAGCAAGTTCAACCCCATCTTTATGCTATAATACTGCACTAACTAATATTACCCACACCACAGCTGGAGGAGCTACAGGAATAGGTACAGCTACAGGATTACCTTCTGGGGTTACCGCAGCATGGGCAACTAACACTATTACAATATCGGGTACCCCAAGTGCTTCGGGAACATTTAATTATAGTATTCCATTAACAGTTCCTACAACTGGAGGTTGTGCAAGCGTTAACGCTACAGGTTCAATAACAGTAAATGCTTTGCCTGATGCTTTAGTGCTAACAGGAAGTTCGGCTTGTGCTAATACAACAGGCTCTATAAGCTCAAGTACTTCAGTTAGTGGAGAGAACTATCAGCTATACGATTCTAGCAATACAACTTTAGGATCTTCAATTGCAGGGACTGGATCTGGTTTATCATGGTCTTCAATAGCTATTGGAACTAGTTATTATGCAAAAGCAACCAACACAACCACAACTTGTATTTCTTCTAATAGCAATTTGGTTAACGTAAGCACAATAACAGATAAAACTTGGAATGGTGGTGCAGGTAATTGGAATACCCCTGCTAATTGGTCTTGTGGATCAGTTCCTTCTTCATCTGACGCTATTATTGTTAGTTCAGGAAGTCCTAAATTAGATACCGACTTTACGGTTGCGGGTTCATTAACTTTGAGTGATTCGGGAAGTTTAACTATAAATTCTACTAAAACACTATCCATTTCTGGTACTGGTGCTGTGAATTTTGGAAACAAAGAGGTTATCATTAAAT
>Ga0114974_10000489_pt1 | contig 32995 bp, 31 predicted proteins | sample S_130206_EF_Meta_FD_87318 | JGI IMG/M metagenome (GOLD analysis project Ga0114974, IMG submission 87318) | Freshwater microbial communities from Lake Simoncouche, Canada to study carbon cycling - S_130206_EF_MetaG | ecosystem: Environmental > Aquatic > Freshwater > Lake | place: Lake... | reverse complement strand
TAATGACAGACAATGAATATGATATTCTAAAAGAATATTTGGAACAGAAATTTCCCACAAGTGCAATTTTACAAGAAGTTGGTGCTCCCATTATTGAAAAAAATAAAGTGAATTTGCCATACGAAATGGCATCTATGGATAAAATTAAACCCGACACTGGAGCCCTTGCTTCTTGGAAAACAAGATTCCAAGGACCATATGTTCTTTCGTGCAAACTAGACGGCGTGAGTGGATTATATGTTGCGGATGGAAAAGGTGGATCCAAATTATATACACGCGGAAATGGAAAAGTTGGCCAAGATGTCAGTCATCTTATTCCTTATTTAAGATTTCCTAGCGTTACTGGAACATTAGCCGTTCGTGGAGAATTTATTATTCCAAAAAAGGTGTTCTTGGACAAATATGCAGCCAAATTTGCAAATCCAAGAAATCTTGTCGCAGGAATTGTGAATCGTCAAACATTGGACGAAAAAGTTAAAGATTTGCATTTTGTTGCCTATGAGGTTATTTACCCTGAGCTTAAACCCTCTGAACAAATGAAATTACTCATGGATAAAGGATTTGAAACTGTTTTAAATAAAACTGTTATGCCAAAGGATTTATCAAATGAACTTTTATCTGAGGTCTTGGTAAAATGGCGAGCAGATTATCTGTATGAAATTGATGGTGTTATTGTAACCGATGACAAGGTATATCCAAGAAAATCTGGTAATCCTGCACATTCTTTTGCATTTAAAATGGTTCTTTCAGATCAAATTGCAGAGATAAAAGTTGTTGATGTCTTGTGGAATCCTAGCAAGGACGGTTATTTGAAACCCCGTGTTCAAATTGAACCGATTCAACTTGGTGGTGTCAAGATTGAATTTGCAACTGGATTTAATGGAGCTTTTATTGAGCAAAACAAGATTGGTGTTGGTGCATTGATTCAGATTATTAGAAGTGGTGATGTAATTCCACACATTCGCAGTGTAACCACTCCGGCGGAAGAAGCCAAAATGCCAAGTGTTCCTTATAAGTGGAATGATACACACGTTGATATTATGCTTGAAGATGCGGGTTCTGATACAACAGTTAGAGAGAAAAATATTACTGGATTCTTTAGAGGCATTGGTGTGGATGGATTAAGTAGCGGAAATATTGCACGTATTATTGCTGCCGGCTTTGATACTGTTCCCAAGGTTATTCACATGACAAAGGCTGACTTCTTGAAAGTTGAAGGTTTCAAGGAAAAATTGGCTACAAAGATTTATGAAGGAATCCAGAATAAATTGGCAGAGGCTTCTATCATTACGCTTATGTCAGCTTCTAATATATTTGGCAGAGGATTCAGTGATAAGCGAGTTGAATTAATTTTGGATTCTTATCCAAATGTTCTAACGTCTGGCGAATCTCCGGCAGAAAAGGTGAAGAAAATTGCTGCAATTAAGGGTATGGCTTCAAAGACAGCTGAAGCATTTGTGGATAAGATTCCTGATTTCATCAAGTTTATTGATGAGTGTGGCTTGCAAAGCAAGTTGTCGGCTCTCCCTCCAGTGGTTGCCGTTTCGGATACAAGTCATCCTTTATATAAAAAGTCTGTTGTTATGACTGGGATTCGTGATGCAAAGGTTGCGGAAGCATTGAAGACCGTTGGGGCAAATTTGGGTAGTTCAGTTAGTAAAAATACAGTAGTTGTAATTGCAAAGAGTTCAGATGAGGATACAGGAAAAGCATCAGAGGCTAGGAAATTAGGTATTCCAATCATGACTCCAAGTGAATTTATAAATAAATATTTTGAATAATAAAATAATAAAATAGCATTTAGAAAATATAATATAATTATAAATTATAGATTCAACAATGAAAAGGACTTCTTTAAAAAAAAAGAGTAGAAAAAATAAAAAATATACAAGAAAGCTAAATAAAAAAATGGTGAGAAGAAACCGCAAGGGTGGCAACGGTGACAAATTGCAAATTAAAATTCCAAAAGATTCTGAAGATATTGACTTATCTGAAGATGAAATTGCTATGTTGGATGCTGATAATAAACCACACCCAATGGTTTTAAATCCTATTCCAAATCCCCCACCAATTCCAATAAACTTGCCATTTTTTGGGGAAGAACGTCCCGAAGAACGTCCCGAAGAACGTCCCGAAGAACGCGATGAAGATCCAAAAAGTTCTACAACCCAAGAAACCCCCCAAATAGGTGGAGCTGGAACAAAAATTGATTGGGTTCATAATATAACAGATGATTTGCGCACATCATTTATGAACGCTACAGGGTACCGTAATACATATTCACTAAGTATTTTTAATCCTTGCATTATTTGGTTGAAAGATTATCCTGACGGTCAAAGTTTTTACGCTTGCGTAAGTAGAGTTTGTTGGCAATCTCGCGATCAAGGTGGAGGTCCATTGTCAGAGGCAGAGGCAATTGCTTACTATAACGAGATGCCTGACGCTTATTACCACTTATTTAAAACCCCTACTGCGGGAAATGTCGCAAATACTGATATTAATGATAATTATTGTAAATCTCCTGCTAGTTTATTTAACAAATGGTTTTCTCCTCTTGGAGGTTGGCGAGCCGGAGCAAGTGGTTGCGTGTGGAATGATAGCACATTATTAAGTATAATTCAAAGAAGAAGAGATTCTATAAATATAATATACTCGCGACTAATAACTACTTGGGATCCTGCTGGATATGTGGTAAATTGTTCTCCAATAGATGCACGTTTATCAAAAATTACTACTAGTGAATATACTAATCAAGCTAGAGAGGTAATTGATGTAATATCTCTATATATTATTGGAAATGTTCATAAAGACCAAGCACTAACCAGGAATCCTTCCGCATTGTCAAAGGAAGATGCTCCACAAAATCCTGGTTGGAATAAATATAACATTATTGACCCCACAGTTAATAATAGAAACCAATACTGGGAAATTAATAATAATGTTTGGATTGCTCCCCAAGGCTGGAAACAAGGTAATACACGCTTACAGCTTTGCATTAAACGTGAAAATCCCACTGGTGCAGGTTTGCCAGGGGGGGCAAGAGATGCCATAGCTCTTGCATTTCCCCATCAAAACCGATTTTTTCAACCAAGAGACCCATATACCCCGCCACAAAATGAGATATCAAACGTGGAAGCATTTGCAAATTGCATTTCATGGAAACCAAGAACTGAAAAAAATTATGCTATATATTATTATGAGGATTCAAGTCCAAGAAGGGAGTTTAACCGGCCAGCCGGAGGAGGTAATTCTCCAAGATGTTTGCTGCTACATTATCGCATGGAAGGACCCCCATCTAATGTTAGTCGAACTGGAGGTTTAGTATTTTACTATAAAAATTTTGATGCACGACTTCCCGCCGGTTCTACTGTGGATCAAATACTTGATGGAAAACAGTTTGAAACTACTGACAGGGATGAAACTTGGAGAACAATTCAACCACCAAATTCTGATATATTTCGCCGGCTTAATGAATCAATACCCCAAGCTAGTAGGAAAGCTGTAGATTTGGAAATTTCTTGCACAACTCCATTTATTTTGGATAATCAAAATTTATTGGCAGTTGGTCATATAAAAATTAATATTTGGTCTTACTTAAATTTAAAATTTCAAGAAAGAGCAACTGCTGCCGGAATGCGCATTCCATTAACCGATGCTAATTATAACACTATTGTTGATTATTATCATGGAAGAAATGGAGGAACTCAAGATCATTTGTTTAAATTTGGCATAGCAATGATTGACAATATTGTTGAAAAAACGGTAAATGATGGAACTAGTGGTCATAGAAGTAGAGATAAAAAATATATGGTTAGAATAACGCCAGACCGAAGACCACAAAATTTAAAGTTATATGATTACTTAAAGCCCGATAATGAATTAATCAGAAATTTTTTACTGCAAAAACAATTTATATTTCGTGATGGGGCGTCTTATGAATGTCCAAGAACCCTTCACCCATCAAAAATTTATTTCATGTTTTTTTATAGAATTAACAAACAAACCTTGCAGTTAGTAAGTTTTTCACATCCATTTATTATACTTAAAAATAATCAAAACAATGCGTACTTGAATTTTCCAATGGGAATAACTACAAATCACATACAACGACGTAATGCCGCAGGGCAGTTGCAATATATCCCCCAAGGCCCACATGTTTGGTTATCATATGGAGATTCAGATTGTAGATGTCTTGTGGCCGCATTTAAAAATGAGCAACTTGAAACCTTAGTAACCCAAAATACTAACGATACACCTCTGGCAAATATTGAATGGTGGATTTATCAAAACAATGACATTCAATAACTGTTATCAACTATAAAATAAAAGTATTTATATATTTTATAGTTAAATGAAAAATAGTAATAGAAAAAAAAAATCTTATAGTTTAAAGAGCAGAAAAAATAAACGTTTAGGAAATAAAAAACAGTTTAGAAGTAGAAAAGATTTCAAAAATAAAACAAAAAAAATAAAAAAATATAAAAAATCAAAAATATTCTATGGAGGTGGAAATTCACATCTTTTTAATATTTCACACTATCTTAAAGATTATATAACAAAAAATTATCTTCTTAATTATGGAAAAACCCTCTCGGTGTATAATTCTAGCGTTAAGCTTATAGAGAGAGATGAGGTAACAGGTGTATTATATTATTTGTGTGTTTCAAGAGTTAATTATTTTGTTAAAAAAAATTCCTCAGGACAAGACGCACTATTAAGTGATGATGATATTAATAATTTATATTTATTTTTTAAAAATAAAATTACATTTGAGCCTGCAGACAATAACCCAGACAAAGAAGACAATTATGTAGATTATCCAGGCAGTATTTTTAATAAATGGAATACTCCTTATGGATTTTGGGGTGCACATCATCCAAATTTTATTATGGCAGATAAGACAATAGCATCAATTATAAAATGTACTTATAAAGGCGATGATAGTAAAGATTTATTTCCATTTATGTTTGAATATATAGAAGACGCAGTTTTTTTGTTATCAGCAGCTCCAATAGATTCTCGGGCAGTTAATATTTTTAATAATATTAAAATTCCACGCGGAGATGACATAGAATGGTCTGTAAATAGTTTTTATATTACAGGAAACCGAAATCCTTTTCATTTGGCAGAGCATCCAACTACTGCATCTATAAAATTAAAAAAAGGACTTCAATTAAAAATCCCAGATGATTCAATAATTCGCGGGTTTGATTCTACTAATAATAAATATTTAACAATTGATGAAGATGCAGCAAATCTTGGCAGTCATGGAAATCCCAGAAAACAGGCTCTTAATATGTATGAGGTAATTCCAGAAAATGATGTTAGACAACACATAATATATCCAGAAAGTTCAGATAAACTTTTTAATGGAGACCTAACAGTTGATTATCAAAAAACAAATAATATAGGATGGAAGCAAACAGTGTCAAGAATTCAAGTTATTAGACAATATTCTAAGACACCTTTTGGGAGGCTACCAGGCGAAGATTTATTTGCATTTTCTTTTCCATATCAAACGGGAATAGATCCGTCTGAAAGAAATCCATTTATTCATAAAGAAATTTGCAATCAAGAATCTCTTGCTAATAGTATTTCATGGGACATTAAACTTGAAAAAAATTATATTTTACATTATTTTGATACAGACGATGAAAGACGAAAATATTGTTCAAAAAAGTGCATGCTATTGCAATACAGTCTTTGTGGAAAAATTTCGGAAACAGAAAAATCTTCAATGACGTTTTATTATAAAGAATTTGATTCATCTATTGATACAACTAATATTAATTCTATTTTAGATGGTAAACAATTTGAAACTGAATTAGATAACTCTTGGAAAATATATCAATTACCAGCAGCATCTAATAATCAATATTTTTCAATTGTGGAAAATCATTTTAAAGATGCCAATATGAAAATATCTGGATCAACACCATTTGTTGAATTTCCTCAATCATTAGTAGCCGTCGGCCACATGAAAGTTGATATTTTTAAATACATGAATATAAAAATAGAAATTGCTATTAAGGAACTTATTAATCGTAATGATGTTACTGAATTAGGAATAGAAGAATGGCAGGCTATTGTTAATTATTATTCTGGAAATTTTTTTCAATATAAAAAGTCAAGTGGTAGAGGACCAGACGACAAGTTATTTAGGTTTGGAATGAAAATATTAGAAAAAATGAATAATATTTTTAATGATAAAACTCACGGAATTAATGGCGATAGAAAATATTTACAAAAAATAAATAATATTAAAGACCAATTCTGGTCAACATCTGGAAGTCTTCCATCTTATCTTAAATATCCAAATATGATAAATTTTATGGATGCTTACTGTAAGTGTATTCATAAAAATGAGTCAACACCAGATAGTTATGTAACTATAAGAAATATGCACCCCGACGTTATATATCTGATGTTTTTTTATGAATTGGATAAGTCAAGCTTATTATTAAGTGGCGTTTCTCAATTTTTTATTTTTGCACCCAACAATAATTGCTCATTTTTAAATTTTCCAATAGGATTAACAGTTGGGGATAACAAGTATAAAGATGGCTATTTTTTGTTGTCTTATGGTGAAGGAGACCATGACAGCTATTTAGTTCCATTAAAAATGAAGGATATATTTAATAGCATGAGTCTGTCTGTTAAATTTGAAATATTTGACAATTTATCTATTACTAATGTTTATGGTGATGACCTTTAATTAACAATTTAAAAATTATTATTGTTAATTAATATTATTTTTTACAACTGTTTTTGCGTTTTTTATGGCTTTTATTTTTTTTATATTTTTTATTGCTTTTATTTTTTTTATATTTTTTATTGCTTTTATTTTTTTTAGTTTTTCCACCGGTTGAAGGCTGCGTTGGGACTACAGAAACGGGTGCAGGAACGGGTGCAGGAACAGGTGCAGGGGGTGCAGGAACGGCTGCTGCTGCTGCGTTTAATAATTGTTGCCGTTTTGTTTCTAACCCGGGGTCTATCCTTAATCTTGTGCTATCATGAGCTTCTAAAAATGCTTTATCAAATTGTGACAAATTTTGTCCTCTCACTGATAAATACAATAATAAGTTAATTAAAAACTCTGCCGTCATAGTGCCGGGTTTAATAACTCCAAAAGAATTATCAAAACAAGTCATTGTATCTAACGCTGTTTGCTTGGATCCATCGTTAAATATAAAGCAAAATTTATACTTATTATCTCCTCTTTTGGAATCTGCAAATATACTATCATAGTGTTTATTTATTAATTGGTTGGCTATTGCTTGCCAATCTCCATCATATTGCTCCATGCTTTTCCACACAGACATAAAATATCTAACATTATTCACATTTGATAATCTTCTATTTAATCTTTCTTCCATTTGTGGTTTGGCAATCCATATAAAAAGTATGGTTTTATTATAGTCATTATATTTTGCGTTTTCCATCATATGATTTAGCCACAACTGTGTTCCTTGTTTTATAAAATTATAATCACGTTCTAACATCCATTGCTCTAATACATATTCAATGTGTTTGTGCGGGTCTTTCCCACCATAACAATACTTCAATTTATCTGTCAATTCTTTTAAAGAATTTACACACCTTCCACGATAATTTATATACGTCAATGGTATTTTGTTTAATGCTTTTGCCAAGCCAAATTGTTCTAAATATCTGTCAGAATCAACAACATAGTAACTATGTCCCTCATATTCTGCAATAGATTCATCTGTTCCGCCGCGATAATCTAAAAAGGTACTTTTTCCGGCGGCTTGAGACCCAGATGTAATAACTATTTGTTTTTCTTTTGGAACTCTCTCTTGAGTAATTAAGGTTTTTTGCTCCTCTATTATTCTTCTTGTATCATCATGAACATTTATACATGACTCGTGTAAAAAATAACCATTATCAATTTTATATCTAAATTGATTTCTAAGCATTCTTCTAAATTCATCATTATTTTCAATTAACCTTTTTAATGCAACTTCACACCATATAACTCTAATTTCGGGCAATGTTATTTCAGCAAAATGTATATTAATGCGGGAATTTTTATCACTCCAATTTTTTAGCCATTTATCCTTTGTCCACGTCATTTTTGAGTGATTAAAGTTTTCTGTGCTTTTATCTGTTGTATTTATAAATTTTCCAGTATAAGGATTAATATATATATAATCTTTATCAGTTATTTTTAACTCAACAATTATAGATAGTTGTAGTTCATTAAATCCTATATCTGTTATATTGGCTAAATTTGGTCCAGTTGTTACAATAGTATCATTGTTTTTATTAAATTTTTTTATTTTATGTTCAACAGACTCATCACAAGGTATATATAATTTTAATTCTCCACTCATTTATATATAATATATATATTTTTCTAAAATATATAAAAAATTAGTAATAGATAACACAAATGAATGTAAAACATATGTTAGAAGCTGCTTCTTTTACAAAGGAAGAGGTTATATCTTATATACGTTCGGCGGAGGATATGAAATTTTTTTCAAGCGATGGCAATAAATGGTGTAGTCTCTCAAATAAAATACTTGTAACAATGTTTTTTGAGCCATCTACGCGAACTTCATGTTCTTTTCAATCGGCAATGTTGACATTGGGTGGTTCTGTTATTTCTCTCACAGATAAATATTCTAGTGTTGAAAAAGGTGAGACATTGGAAGACACAATTCGTTCATTGGGTTGTTATGCAGATGCAATTGTATTAAGACATCCATTAAAAGGTAGTGCAAAGTTAGCAGCCTCTGTTTCAACTGTTCCAATTATAAATGCAGGAGATGGTAATGGTGAACATCCGACTCAAGCATTACTGGATATTTATACTATTCATTCCGAATTAGTAAGTTTAGAAGGGGAAAGAGATTATGATTTAACAATTACTTTTTTGGGAGATTTGAAGAATAGTCGCACAATTCATTCTCTCATTCGGTTGTTATGTTTATTTCCGAAGATGAAATTCATATATATCTCTCCTGTTGGACTTGAAATGCCTGTAGAAATTAGTGAGTTTGTTGGTTCAAAGAATATTGAGCAGGTAGTTGGTATGTCTCTTGAAGAAGCTATTAAGATTACGGATGTTTTATATGTTACCAGAATACAAAAAGAGAGATTCACGGACATAAATTCTTATAATAGCATTTCGCAATATTGTGTAGATGCAAAGGTTTTGACAGGAGCAAAGGAAAAAATGATAATTATGCACCCACTTCCGAGAAATCAAGAGATAGCAGTGGAAGTAGATAAGGATCCAAGGGCAGCTTATTTTAAACAGATGAAAAATGGAGTATATATGAGGATGGCGATTCTGGCCCGGCTTCTTTAAGTTAAAAATTGGCTAATATATATTTCCGGGGGATAGATTTTGAATTTTGTATTAAAAACATTTTATGAACATATATAAGAAGATGTTTGGTGTAAAGTATCTCTTTTTGGCGTTGACACTTGGAGTGTCATCTGCCAATCTTTTGAATCGTCGCGACGAATGGTCTGAGTTTACAGGATTTCTCAAAAAGTTTGAGAAGAAGTATGAGTCGTTGGAGGCTCTTGAAAAGCGTTTTGATATCTTCAGACAAAACTTGAAGGAAATCTTTGAGCACAATGCTATTTACGACAAAAACTACACCATGGGTGTTAACCAATTCACTGATTTGACTCCAGAAGAGTTTAAGGCGGATTATGCCGGAGGACTTCTTGGTTCAAAGGTTGAAAAGTCCAGTTGCAAGGCTTATGCTCCCACCGGAAAGGCTGTCCCTGACGCTTGGGATTGGCGTGAGCATGGTGCGGTCACTCCTGTCAAGAACCAGGGCCAATGTGGCTCCTGTTGGTCATTCTCTGCAAGTGGTGCCATGGAGGGTGCTTGGTCTATTAAAACCAATGATATGGTCAGCATCTCCGAGCAACAATTGGTGGATTGCTCCAAGAAATACGGCAATCTTGGTTGCAAGGGAGGACTTATGGATAACGCTTTCAAATATGCTATTGATAATGGCATGTGCTCAGAGGAATCATATCCTTATACCAGCGGTGTTACCCAAAGTGGCGGATCATGTCAGAGCTGCAAACCTGTTGTTACCATTAACGCTTGTGCCGATGTTCCCCCAAATAACCAAGTTGCATTAAAGGAGGCCGTTGCACTTGTTGGTCCTATTAGCATTGCTTTAGACGCCGAGACTAAGCTTTTCCAATCTTACAAGAGTGGTGTTATTACTAGCGATTCCTGTGGTACAACCTTGGACCATGGCGTTTTAATCGTTGGTTATGGCGAAGAAGACGGTATTAAGTATTGGTTGGTAAAAAATTCTTGGGGAGCTTCATGGGGCGATGATGGTTATATTAAGATTGAACGCAGCGAGAGCACAAATGACGCCGGCATTTGCGGAATTGCTATGCAACCATCTTTCCCTATTGTTTAAAATCAACAAAATAAATTACCCTTATTACAGTTTAAAATTAGATATAAACTATTAATTTTTATATATTAAAATATATATAAACCAATAATGCCAAACAGAACATTAGTTTCTTACAATATGAGTTGGGCGAGTGCAGCGGGACACTATCAAAGGAATCCACCTCCAAGAGGTACTTCAGAATACGATTTTATAACAAGAGCTGCGAGACCCCATGAATTTTGGAATAATGCTCGTGATCATCTACAAAGAGTTATTAGAGACAGAAGACCTGATATTGTTGGATTGCAAGAAATGATTCGAACAGCTCCATCAAATATTGACAATATTAGACAAATTATTAATGCTGATTATTATCATAGAACTAGTGCAATTACTTTTACACCACCTGGAGGTGGACCAATTGAAGCGTGTCTATTTACTTTCTGGAAAAGAGAACTTGGAAGGGATTTATTTCATAAAACTGCAAATCTAGCAAATTTAACTGATGGAAGACCAATTTCAATTATTTATACTGAAAATGGATATTTACTAATTAACCTTCATTCTCCTCAGAATCTAAATTTGGCTAATTTACAAGAAAAAATTAACTTTCATTTGATTTCTTTTATATTAGAACATAATTTGCCTTGGACTCAAACCAAAGTGTATGCAATGGGAGATTTTAATGATATACAGATTGATAATACCAATCCTCTATTACTTTTAAATGATATGGTTAGCTTGACGACTGGTGGAACTGTTAGAAGTTGTTGTTTTAGTAATGGGGGGCCGAGAAGAATAAGAGATTATCATAGGGTTGGTGATTATTGTTTAGGTCACACTGTTGTCACGCGCTTGGCTACAGACCCTTCGGCACAAGACCGTGCGGGTGAAAGCATTGAAAGTGACCACGAATTAGTTATTGCAACATTTGATGACCCTTAATTAAAATTCAAACTCGCATTCTATAATATGTTTTAAGTCTATTTTGAGTTTATTATATAAATCTGTTCTTGTTTTACTCAAGATTTGTGAGTCTTGAGTAAAATTTGCCCCCATCAATTTTATCATCGTTTTATTATATAGAATTTGCATCTTGTCGCTGCCATTTATTCTCTCCATGTTTTTATCACGCCATTCACACAACGCTATCAAGATTTTTCTATGTATCTTTTTCAACATAATAATAAAATCATCTGTTGTAAATTTTACCCATGTTTCTTCCTCTGAATTGTAACTGTAAAACAAGTTTTCTTTTTGAGTTAAACAAAATAACGGATGAATATAAGAATCATCCTTCACACTTGACACCTTTTTATGCATAATTTCACTCAAGATTTTTATCATATTGTGTTCTATTAGATTCTGAATATGTTCTTCAGTCACTTGAATAGAATTAATCCAACTATCTAGATTTATGTTTGGTTTTCTGTTTGAATTTAACCATTGAATCACATTAATTTTTTTCTTCTTCGTTTCTACCCATTTTTGCATGTCATTCAGCTTTTGTTCCATTGCTTGATGTCTCATAGCCATCTCTTGAATAATTTTATACAACTGATTTGTTGAAGGAATACTACTATTTTCTTCCTCTTCGCAAATTTTTTCATGTTTGGTTTGATGAAACACTTCACACAAAATCACGTGTCTTGCATGAGAGGTTTTCCTCGTGTATTGCTTCCCACAATATTTACAACTATGTTTACTTGATGTCTGTTCCATGCTTTGGTTTATATTTATCTCTTTTACTGAAATCAATTTTAATATCAATTTTAAATAAAATATCATAGTAATTTATATATGTCACAGAATACTAATTCAACTAAAACACAACCAGCAACTATATGTAGGTCCTTTGGATGTAATGCTAATTTAACGGCGATTGACCCTGCATCTCAATATCAAAGATTAAAGATTATTCAAAACACTGTTCGTGTGCCAGCTTCTTTATATACTGATGATTTAGGGGCCTTGACTGTTTATCAAAGACCGTTGAAAGCATTTGCGAATGTTAATTGGAATCAAATGAGTGACCGTGCAGTTCGTCATATTCAGCCCAATATTGTTACCGGCGGCAGTTTTTATCACGGAAGTAGCACAAAAAATTCTATTACTCGCTGCAGACCCGGTGCTGGATGCCCCGGTGGTTCTGGTGTTGATATTAAACATAATTCTTATGACCGATATTTGAACAGATTAAAAGGAAAGGGGCCTGTTCGCCGCGGGGTTATTCCACCTGGATTTGGAAAACCATTACCATTTAACCCAGCTTTCCCCATTTATGGAGGCAAGACTATGAAAACTAGCATTGTTGGTGGTAACTGCGGGTGTCCCATTGGAAATGGTTCTAACGCTAACGATTTATCTAAAGTATATGCTATTTTAGTTAATCCTGTGTTATTATTTGAAGGTTTTGCATTTAGAGTTGGTAATAATGCATATGCATTAAATTCGTCGGGAGTCTATGCTCATGTTGTGGTTACTAGCGGAGGAACCCCTTCTACAGATTTGAATAATACTGTGGGTCCATATTCTGTAACGGTCAGATTTGATGATGGAACTACTTCCACAACAACAACAGATAAATTACTTGTATATTTCCCATGCAATTGCAACACAGGTTTAGCTGCAAATGGTGTTGTTTCTACCGCGGCATCACTTACTGCTGGGTGTTATGTGTTGAATCAATTTCAAGGAGCAAATGGTACTTATAACTTGTTTAATTATATTAAATATTTATTGCCACAACAATATCAAAATTTTTTATCTAACTATAATTTATAATGCCTCAACGATTAGGATTAAATTTATTGCGTCCATCTGGTAATACGGTTCAAATTCCACAATATAATATCGCTAGTGTAAATACTGTTTTAAATCAGGGTCAGCAATTTAGAGGGTTTCAATTTGGTGGATTTAATAGCATGGTAAACAGAATTTCTAATGCCAAGCCTGGATGCGGCTCTTGTGGCTAGTAAGCGGTATTAATAAAAATAAAATTAAAATATTTATTATTAATATAGAATGTCGTCAGTTAGTGTTCCTCCAGTTGGTCGTGCTAATTTTTTTAATTCAGCCACTCCAGTTTTTCAATTTTACCCTATTAGAATGAATAATTGCAACAATACATTGTGCTATACAAAGAATCACACTTCTTATATTTACAAACCACACACTGGTTATGGTAAAATTGGAACAAGTGCCGCGGGTTATTTGGCTAGTAGAAAAAGATTATAAGAAATGGGAAATAAATATGAAATAGAATAAAAAATAAATATAAAACTAGTTTTTATATTTATTTATATGAGCACTTTTACAGAGAATCGCGTTGAACAAATGGCTAAGGTTCAGAAAGAAGGACTAGAGTTGTTCAAAAAGAAAAATACTGATTACGGCGATGCGTTTGCCAATTATGGTCCAGTTGGAGTTATTGTTAGACTTGGTGATAAAATTCAGAGGTTATCAAGTGTTTCTAAGAATGGCGTTACATTAGTTAATAATGAGTCACTTAGGGATACACTAATTGACTTGCATAATTATGCTGCTATGGCTATTATGTTAATGGATGAAAAAAAAAATTGACTTGAAATTTTTCTGGATTAAAATCCATTAAAAAGATGACAAGCATTATTGTTTCGCCCTATTGTTTTGAGAACAATGAAAAATTTTACAAAACTTTTAGTGCTTTTGGTTGTATTGCCAGAATGTACCAAAAGTTGAAAATCCACGAAGATGAAAAAGACTATAACGAAATTTGTATTATCTATGATAAATGGTTTAATACTCCAGAAATTATATCACTTGTAGATAATCTTGCATTAGGATTACCAGTAAAAATAGTTTATGATGACTCTCTTTATTGGTCAGTTGTAAAAAATAATGAAGATGAAATCTGGAAAGATCATAAAAGAGTATTTAGATAAAATAATTATTGAAAAAAAAATTTTGAGTGAACTTTGGTTTGGGTGGTCTCAAAAAAAAATTGAAATACTTTTTTGGTTGTAAGGGTTTGGTAAATCATTCCAGTTCTTAGGTATTCAACCATGTCTTCTATCAATCAGCAACTTAGCCTCTTTGTGCCCTATGTGTTTGCCAACATCACGGAGGCACGTGTCTCCAAGGTGTTCTCAACCCTCCGCTTGGGAGAAGTCCATCATGTGGATTTTGTTCCTAAGACGGATAAGAACGGCAAGAATTACAATGCAGCTTACATCCACTTCGCACATTGGTACGAGTCCGACACCGTGGCACACTTTCAGGAGCGTGTGACGAACCCCGACAAGGAGGCCCGGCTTGTCTATGACGAGCCTTGGTATTGGATCGTTCTTGAGAACACTGCCGCAAAGACTCCCAAGGCCAATGAGACCGAGTTTGTTTCGTCTGACTACGCCGCCATTCTTGAGAACAAGCTTGCCGCTGTAGAGAAGCGTCTTGAGGAGCTTGAGGAGTCTTCTTGGGAGCGCATCGCCGAGCTTGAGGAGCGTGTCTTGGATCTGGAGCAAGATGCTCAAGACGAACTTATGCAGTCTCTCGTGAACGACGACGACTCTGACATGCCGGCACTCGTGGAGATGTAAAAAGGTAAGGTAAGTCAAGTAGAAAAATAAAAAAACAAAAAGGCATTATGTACATTTGTATATTTTGTTTTTTTTTGTTTTTTTTTCTTTAAAAAAATTGATTCCTTTATTAATGTGTAAATAATTTACATCATTTACAGAACGATGTCTAACAGATATAGCATTAGCGAGTATCATTCGTTATATATTCCTGCAATTGGGAATATGACTCAAGAACAAATTTCGCGGGTTTTTTGGGAAAAATGTATTGGTATTGTGAGTCGCGTTGATTATTTTAAAAATTCATCAGGTATGTGGTGTGCTTTTGTACATTTTGAATCTGTAAATAATAATGATATTGTTGATATTATCTCTAATGAAATGCTTATTCACGGAAGTTATCAGCTTTGGTTTAATCAGCATGAATATTTGATTTTGAGGCCAATGTTTTGTAAAAAGATCCCTGATACGTATTTAAATATTCACCAGATTGCTGCCAGTCTTGAAGAGAAAGATGCATATATTTTGGGACTGCAAAATGCGGCAAATGATGATAAAAATAAAATTGCACTGCTTGAAGGAAACATTGCGGTGCTTCAATATAATTTTCGGAGAAATGTAGATAGAATTGTTTCTCTTGAAGAGAGTGTGCGTCGGTTGGAACAAATAAATTGGGAAAATGAGAGAGATCAAGATATGGAGCAAATGGTTACTACATTGGTTGGGCCTCGTTGGACAGATGAGGATGAACTTGATGCACAGTCAACGGTTTTTGTTTCTTGTAATGAGTCAAAATTTGATGATAATGGTATTGAATATGAACTTGATTTTCGTGAGATGATGTAATATATTGTCTTTGTAATATGTTTTGTATTTAATAAAAATTTTTTTCTAGTTAAATACATTATTTTATATTATTTTATAGTATATGAGCTTTGATTTAAACATTGATAATTATAAAAGGGGAGAATTAGAAGAAATATTTAATTTGAAATCTGGAAGCTATGATTTAAGTGACATTGAAAATAAATGTGGACAATTAAGAGATAATATTTCATCTGATAAAAGCATTGAACAAAATATTCGTATGAAAACAATGATATTTTTAGATGAAGCAAAAAAGGTTTTGGCGTCTCAGTTAAATTCTTCACAGATAGTACAAAAATTGGCAAATGCTTATAATATGAACCCCAATTTAATTGATAGTGCAACTACTGAAGCTGGAAATACATTTATTATTGAAAAACCTCAAAAATCTTTTGCCAATTCTTATCCTGGAGAATTTTTTCCAGGGGTAATTAACCCTTTGAAAAAGAGAACTACTAAGCAAAACTTAAATATTGACACTCGCTTCCGAGATAATTATTATACTTCATCATCATCTAATTTTCATTTTGATTTACCCATTAAATTCTCAAGCGTTTATCAAATGCAGCTAGCGGCATTTGAAATGCCTTTTAGTTATTTCAATATTTCAAAACAACGCGGTAACAACTTTTTTTCTATTAAAAAAGAATCAACTGGTGTAAATTATGTTATTACTATTCCCGATGGAAATTATACACCAGCGTCTCTTGTAGCATATTTAAATAATTATTGCACTGTAACTGTTACCGCGCTGAATTTTGTTCAATTCATTTATAATATTGATGGAACTGGTAGTGGAAGTGCACAGTTAATTGTAGGTGTAACTACCGGAAATGAAGGAGCATATTTTACTTTGAATTTTCAAAATGATATTAACGGAAACCCCGATACAACAAATCCCTTACCTTTGAAATTGGGCTGGTTGCTTGGTTTTAGAAATGGCATTTATTTTGGAAATATTAACTATATTAGCGAAGGTTTAGTTGATTTAACTGGTTCTAAATATTTATATTTAGTGGTTGATGATCACAACAATAATGTAAATAACGGATTTTATAGTGCATTTAACTCTTCAATTTTAAATAACAATATTTTGGCACGCATCTCAACGCAAGCTACTGCGTTTGGATCAACTAATCAGAATAGTTTAGCACTTATAACTACTCCTAGACAGTATTTTGGTCCAGTAGATATACAAAAATTGAATATACAACTATTGGACGAATATGGTCGCATTATTGAATTAAACAATATGGATTACAGTTTTTGTTTAACTTTTACTTGTGCATACGAGTAGGTTGAGGGTTAATCATATTCGCCAGTTGCTTGAAATTTCAACCAAGACTTGGGTGCCCGTTTAGTTCCACCATCATAGGTTACAGCGTAATGATTTTCTATCATCCATTTGTTTAGATTTATATCCCCTAGATATACGTCGGCTAAAATGCGACCATATTTTTCTGTTTGAACGTGCTTTAATACTACATCTTGATGTAATATTAACTTTTCTAATGCATGCTGTGCATTTTTTGCGGCCTGTTTTTCATCTTCATCTTTTCCATGCATTTCTGGTGTGTCAATTCCATTGAGTCTCACAGGAAATCTGTATATAGGTGAGTCTGGATAAGGCAAAGATGATGCAATTGTAATAGTGTCACCATCATAAACCTTGATTACATGTCCAGTTCCAAGCGGAGGAACAAAGGGCACTGTATTTTTCCAGTCATATTTTGGTTCTGGAATTAGTCCAGAAAGGGATTCGTCACGTTTAGCGTCTGGTTCTTGCACAAAGCAAGGACACAAATTTGAAATACATCTTGTTAGAAGGCGTCTCATTATTATAGTGCTTATATATATTTATATTATTTTATACATCAATTTTTAATTTCAGCTAATATAATATACAAAAGATGTCAAGAACTTTATCAAATCCAACATTTTATAACTCTGGAAAACCAGCATTTGGAAACACTTTTGAAAGCAATTATTCTAGTGACTATTTAAGAAATAAAAAAGCCAAGCTGTTATATGCTAATAATTACAACAGTTTAAAAGTTACTGGCAGATTAGGAAGTCAAAATAATTATTTATTATATGACCGAGCCAAGTTAATCCGAACGATTGAAACATGCTCAACTATACCAGCATTTAACAAAGCAAATTTGGTTTCTGGATTATATACTACTGAAAATTTAGGCCCAAGTTTGACTGATTTAAGTGGAAATACAATCACTGGACGCGTAAATGTTATTACCGCGGCTACTTATGTTGATGCAAGTTGTAACATTTTTTCTTCAACTGCTATAAATCGCACGAATATTTATCCTTCAAATTCAACAGTGCCATTTTATTATAATTATAAGATTGACCCATGCGGCCTATTATTTGGAAATACACCTTGTGGAATTGATAATTATGAAATTTTCCGAGTTTATAACAAACCTACTGTTAATACCCGAGCATCGTTGACTGGCTGCACCCCTGTTTGTTTTAATAATGTTTGTAATACCGTTTGTGGTAATAAACTATAATATTATGCGAGAAAGCTCCATGATATAAATGATGCACAAACAATGCAGTAAAGAACCGTAGTAATTTTATTAATGCATCCCGTAGTTGTTAACATTTTTTCTTTTTCGGCTTCTTTTTCTTTTGTTTTTTCATCAGAATATTCCCAGGTTGGGTTTTTGTAATCGCAATCATCTTTTTCATCTCTTTTATACCAAATTTCATCTTCATAAATGATACTTAAACAATGTTTTCCGAATGTTTTTATTTCTTTTGGTTTTATTTTTTCTTGGGACTCTTTGTCTATTTTTTCTTTTTTAATTTTTTTTTGTTGGATTTCTTTTTGAATTGGGCTTGGATGTAATTCTAAATCTATGAAAAACCCCCACTCTTCTTCAAGCATTTTTGCTTTTAAATAATGTTAGATTAAAATAATGTGTTTATATTCTAATCTAAATCAATTTTTTTGCCTTCTGAGAGATATTTCGTTTGTGATATTGCCGGGCTCTTACATACGCAGCATAAACGCCTTTTTTGCTAATCTTGCATGTATTCTTTTTGCAAATAGGATAGGATTTTTTAGGACCTAAAAAGCATTTTTTGCCACATTTTCGTAACATAATGGTTCTTTGATGGGTGCTTGGTTTTTCATTTTTCCAACCTCTCCAAGGAGCATTACTACGAGTTTTTGAAGTCATTATAAACTAATGCAATATTTTAAAATAAGATAAAATGAGAGAAATAATAATAATATAAAATAATAAAATAATAATATGCACTATAATTTGGATGATGATGAGGAACTTGAATTGGCTATAAATGAATTAGTTGGTGAGGATATTGAATCAGGGTTTGTAACTGTAGTAAAAAAGGACATTTCCGTAGAACTAGCAAGAGAGAAGGAAATAAAAAAGGAAAATAAAAAGGAAAATAAAAAAGAAAAACGAAAAAGTTTTCACAGCAATGATGAAAATAATTATGGTGATAGTAATAGTGATTTAAGTGATACTGAAAGTTATGAGGAAATTGAGGACGTTGATGAACATGAAAATATTAGTGGTTATGAATCGGATGGGGGTAAGCGTTCAAATAGAAAAAAGGGATTGCATTTTGTTAAAGTTGGTTGCAAAGTAATTTATTACAAAAAGTTAAAATACATAGAGGTTGAAAAGAGTATTGATAAATATTATACGAATATGAATGAAAAATATTCTTCAGCATTTGATATTTTGGCGTGCTATTTAAAAGGACATAAAATTATTTATATGGAATCTAAAAATTTTTGCGAGAGTAAATTGAATTTATTAATGATGCCCGCGATTTTATTATCAACAGCGGCGACGGTTGTTTCTGCAGTTGTTCAAAATATGAGTTGGGGGTCATATTTATTATCAGGAATTAATGCATTTATTGCATTTTTATTAGCTCTTGTAAATTATTTTAAACTAGATGCGGCGTCAGAGGCACATAAAATATCAGCACATCAATATGACAAATTGCAATCGTCGGTGGAATTTACTTCTGGTTCAGTTTTGCTTTTCAGGGATTTTAATAATACAGAGGCTGAAATTCAAAAAACAGAAGCTGATATAGATTTGGATAAACAAATAGAAGAATTAAAAAAAGATATATATAAAAAAACTATAGAAATAAACGAAACAAGATCTTTATTAAAAGTTTGTAATGAAGGTGGTGATGTAAATCCAGCTGGACTCTTTCAAAACAATTTTAAATTAGAACATAATATTACTTTAATTGATATTTTTAATGAAAAAGTGAAACGATTACAATTAGAAAAGATAAAAAGTATAGAAGATAAAAAACGGCAACTAATAAATAAATCAAAAATAAATTTGGAGGTTGAGTTGATGAAAAAGTTGGAAGATGTCGAGAAAAAGATTGCAGAGATAAAGGAAACAAATCAATTTTTGATACCGAATATTATTCGTTTATGGTTTCCGATTATCTATAATACAAATGTGTTTTCAATTATAAAAAGAATATATGATTATAAGCGAAAGAAGATTACAAGCTTGAAAAATATAAAGAATGAAATCAGATATAATAGAGCCATGTTATCGGCTCTAACGGAAGAATCAAAGGATAAAAATGCAGTTGATATAGCAAATCGTAGAGATATTTTGGCTGAATTATTTGATGATAAAAAAGATATTACGAGAGATGTGTTATTATTAAAATCGGCGTTTTCAGTAATTGACCAAATGTTTCATAAAGAAATTGAGAATGCTCAAATAATGAAGAGCCAGTGGTGTTGGTCTTTATTTTATAGTTTTTTTGGTTATAATATTAATTTGAAGCCGCCGGATTCTTTAAATACTTTTATAGAAGAATTAATGGACCCATTTAAAGAATTTGATAAACGAGTCAGACCCACTGTTATTGGACGCATCACTAATTCTGGTTTATTTGGATGCATGTCAGTAGAAAAAACTGATGTTGTTGAACCCGAAAAAAAACTTAATACAAACAATACAGAATAATCGTTCATTTATTAATCTACTCATATAATAAGCTCATTATATTATATGAATTACGCTGCAATTGACCTTGATATTGATAATTATGATGATGAAGATTTAGAGTCTTTCTTTGGACTATTGAAGGGATATACTGAAGCTGATATTGCTTCCAGAGAAATAATGATGAGAGAAAAAATATTTGGTAATGTTCTTGATCGCTCCTTTCAAAATAAATTATTTATTTTTTTAGACGAAGCCAAACGGTTGTTGATACAGAAACTTAAACAAAACCCTATTTTGAATGGTGATGGATCTAATTTTGTTATAGACCGACCTCCGCAACCTATACCCAATTTGGTTCAACCTATGAACACTTTTCCCACTGAAACAGCACCTGGAATTTTAAATAAGTTACGTAGAAGAACCCGAATCATGTCTTTAGCTATGAATACTTTATTTCGTGACTCTAATAGTACATCAGCTACAGACTGTTTTTTTACATTATCTTATACTCTTAAAAATGTTGTCGGAATTCGGTTATTGTCCATTGAATTGCCTGAAAGTATTTACCTTATATCTAGTTATGCGTTGAATAACTCTTTTTATATATGGGTTCCTGCAACTGATGCATCTGGAACTATTATTATTCCTGATGGTTGTTATGACTCTACATCTCTTGAAACCGCGGTAGAAAACGCAATTAATAATACACTTGGTGTTGCATATTTTGCGGTAACTATTGATCCTATTTCAAAAAAAACTACTATTTCAACAACAAATAGCTTTGATTTTGATTTAGTTTTTTATACAGAGAATAGTAATAATCTTAAATTTGAACAAAGTCTTGGCTGGATATTAGGTTATAGAAATAAAATATATAGGAATGAAAACTCTTATAAATCTGAGGGGTTATTTTTTCCTGCACCGCTTGATTATTTGTTTTTTGTTTTAAATGATTATCATATTTACAATTCATCCAACTTAATAGCTATGTTTACTGATAGCTACATTGATAAAAATATATTAGCAAAAATTCCATATTCTAATACCACTTTTCAGGTTTTATTTGATGGAACAAATGATGTTTTATCACCCAAAAGACAATATTTTGGACCCATTGATATTAAAAAATTGGGGTTGCAATTATTAAATAAATATGGGCAAATTATTAATTTGAATTTTATGGATTTTTCTTTTACTTTGGAGGTTGAAATGGTTTATGACATCTAATCAACCTTTCCCAAAGGTTGAGCCAAAACAGTTTGTTATTATTTGATATGGATATTTATCAAATAATATTTTTAGGTGGGTGCCGGGGGTTCCGGCTTGCTGGAATCGAACCAGCGACAAGTTGATATCATCAAAGGAAAACCACTACAGTCAACTGCTCTACCAACTGAGCTAAAGCCGGTTGAGATGCCCACAATAAGTATTTGGTGGGGTTTCTTTAAATTGTTTTGAGTGTTAAATGTTTTTGCGAAGGTCTAATATAAATTATATAAAGACCTTTTCCTATTATCTTTTAATATGACAATGCCTTCTCTTGAACATTGGTTAGTTTTTTCTTATGATCCTGATGAAATTATTCCAACTTTTTTAGGTTATGGGCATGGACTTAAATGCGATAATCTTGTAAAATGTACTTCAAAAATATCTTGCAAAACTGACACTTTTTTTGTTGTTAAAAAAAATATGGATATTAAAAATAAACATATTGAAATTTATTTAACTTATTCTCTCGTTAGTTCAAAGGAAGGAGAAGAAAATGATGAAAACCCACAATATGGTTTCAGTCGCGGCGTTTTATATATTGATAAAAAAAGCTATAATATTAAATTCTATGGACAATACAACTCATTGCAACTTGGGGAATGGTGCTATGACAATATTGGTGTTGTTAAACTTGACTCTAATATATTTGCTGAAGATTCCGTTGAACTTTCTGAAAGTTAGAGAGAAGACCGGTTAAAAAAATTTTTAGTGACTTAAAATTTTTATGCTCTCAAAAAAAAATTGAAATACTTTTTCAACTTTTTGTGTATGGTAAAAACATCAGGTTCCCGACTTCTAGTCAAAATGTCCGCATCCAATTTCACTTCTACTTCTGGTGCTGAGGATATGTCCTCCCCCAGCCTTTGTATTCCTCGCGTGTTTGCCAACATCACCGAGAAGCGTGTCGCCTTTGTCATTCGTGACGTCGGCCTCGGCGAGATTGACCACATTGACATGGTCCCCAAAACTGCTGAGGATGGCACCAAGTTCCAGCGAGTCTTTATCCACTTCAAGCGATGGAACAATTCCGACTCCGCACAGCGAGCCAAGGAGCGCGTCCTTAGCGGCAAGGAAATCAAGATCGTCTACGATGATCCTTGGTTCTGGAAGCTCTCCCTCAACAGAGCCGTCGCACGTGCTCCTCGCGAAGATGGTGCAAAGCATCGTCCTCAGCAGCGACCTCGCCCTCGTCTTGTTGACGATGAGCCTCTAGACCAGTCACTTCGCGAGCAGAAGCAACATCGCCAACAGAAGGCTCCTCGCAATGGTGACGGCAAGCGTCCTACTAGGGCCACCGTCGGAAGTGCAGCAGGTCTTCGCGAGCCTAGCCCTTGCTTGCAGGATGAGACCTTTGAGCCCAGGTCTCCGTCTGGTCCTCCTCCTTCCATGTCTTCAGTTCTAGACGTTGACGCTCCTTCTCCTCCCGCAGAGCAACCTTGGACCAAGGTTGACTATGGTAACTTGCCCGCACCCAAGAAGGGAAGACGCGTCGTCAAGGTGCCCGGCCAGGTCAAGACGGTCACAAATTCAGTGTAGTGTAGAGTAGTTTTGTCTTGTGTTTTATATAAAAAAAGTGGTTTAAAACCCATTTTTTTTTACTCTTTTTTTTTATATGTCCATCACTTCATTATCTAAATTTAATTATAAACTTCATTTAAAATCTTCTCCAAATGACCCCTTTTTAAAATCTATTTTACATATGATTCCTAATTCGGGTGGAGCTATTATTAAATCTGTCAATGGATATTGTATTGACTTTTGTGCTCAATCTGTTCAACATTTAACTGATTTTAAAGAAAACCTTGATTATAATTTTGTTATTTCTTTAATTTATTATTTAAATAAGCAACACGCATTTCTCTCTAAAAAATATAATTATGGCTTATTTTATCTTGACTTGAGAGATATTATTGTAATTGATTCTTCTATATTTATTTGCATTAATCCAGAGGTTGTTAAAAATATCAATTCACTTGGCGAATTTGTTTTTTATTCCCCGTTCTCTCGCAATTCTAAGAGTGCTTTTTTCTCCCCAGAATTATTGGCTCTTGATAAAATTCCTTCGTCTGTAGATTGTAAATGTTTTTATTATAGTTTAGGTGCATTGGCTATCTATTGTTTATTTAATAAAAATATTAAAGGACTTGATGTTATTGATGTTAAATATATTTTGAATCCGATTTGCCAAACTAAATTGTATTGGATGCTTTTGAAAGCCACCGAATCAAATTGTGAGAGAAGAACTTTAATATATATATGATTTGTTTTTGAGATTTGTTTTTTATCTCCAAATATGTTATATATGTCTATTCAAGCATTCAAAAAGAAAGGTGTCATTAATTATGGTTCAAAAAGGTCTGGTAAACCACCTGGAGGTATCTGGTTAAGTCAGGGCCCATTTGGTCGCGGTTCTGAATTTGCACTTACTGCTCCTGGAACTGTTGGGTTTTCTCTCAATGGAGGAACTCGTAATGTTGGATATATAGGAAAAAGTTGTGCTTTCTCCAAGAGTGGCACTCCTTTTTATGGACAATTCCCCAGAGGTTTTGGTGGTTGCTGTGGTGGTTATTCTAGTCCTCAACCTGTCATGAATTCTCCTCTTGTTAGAGGTATTACTCAAGGACAACAATTTGAATATATTAAACCTTCCGTTCTCTCTACCAAGGGAATGTTGGAGAAGAAATATAGATGGATTAATAATGGTCAGTATCCAAATTATTGGGTTCAACCTCAGGCTGCAAATGATAACATGTCTGATAATGGCAGTCAATGGTTATACATTCAAACTAAAGCCGCTGCAAATGATTGCGTTGTTGATACTAATAGTCCTCAGAAATATATTGGTTATCGCATTAGAGGTGGACCCACTGGTTGCAGTACAACTACTGCTCGTTACCAAAGTTTCAGTACAATGAGCTCTAATGCTGGTTACACAAAGACTTTATATCAACCACAAACATCAAGCCAACACACAGTACGAATCCAACGCAAATGTGCAAATCCCATTGGAATACAAAAACCATTTCCATTTGCCGCAAATAACGGCTCAAATAGCAGCAAAGGTATTTATTATGAACCTCCTCCAATTAGTCAAGTTTATTACACTACTCCTCCCGCTTGGTATTGGTCAAATTCAAATACCACAACTATTGCTAATTAACTTGTATAAATATATAACAGTTATTACATTTAAAATGCCAATTATGAAAACTTAGTGGAATTGTATTATTAGCCATTTGTATTTATTTTTTAGTTTAAATAAATATAAATATAAAGACAAATACAAATACAAATACAAATACAAATGACTACTTTAAAAATAAACTACAAAAGTAACTCATCTGAATTATGTGAAATTGGAAAAAAATATGATACTGATAAATCATCTCAAAGAAATAATGTTACTGATGTCAGACATTGTCACCCTTATACATTATTCTATGAGGGACTATTTAAAAATAAAAAAGATGAAACCTTAAAAATAGCTGAATTAGGCATATTAGATGGAGCATCATTACTTATGTGGAAAGAATATTTTTCAAATTCTGAAATATATGGATTTGAATATGATAATAACTTAATAAATAATTTTAAACAAAATTTTAATAATGATAGAGTAACTCTTTCCAATATAGATGTAACAAACAAAGATAGTATTGTAAAAGCGTTTAGTGAATTAAATATTTTATATGATATTATTATTGAAGATACAACACATCAATTTGAAGACCAAATAAAAGTTATTGAAAATACTTACCAATACCTAAAACCAGGAGGAATATTAATTATTGAAGACATATTTAAATCATACAATGAAAATGATTATATTAATAGATTAACTCCTATATTAGAACAATTTCAAGATTATTATTTTATAGAACTGGATCATATTAATAGAAACTCAACTGGTTGGAATAATGATAAGTTATTTGTATTAATAAAAGGTGGCGATGAACCTATATTTAAAAATAAAAATAAATTAACATTAATAACACCATCATATAGAGTTAATAACTTATTAGAAATTAAAAAAAGTATTAATTTTGAATATATAGAAGAATGGATTATTGTATATGATGGTAGTAAAATAATTGATAACCCACATTTGTTTATAAATCAAGAAAATAACAAAATTAAAGAATATGTTTATAAATGTGAAAATGGAGGTATATCAGGAAATCCACAAAGAAATTATGCTTTAAGTAAACTTACAAATCCGTATGCTTTAATGTATTATTTAGATGATGATAATATAATTCACCCCAATTTATATAAATTGTTGGATATTATTAATAATAATAATATATATTCATTTAATCAATATAATAGAATAAAGGGTGACAATATACATCCCATCTGTATTGATACGGCCATGCTTATAATACCTTATAATTTATGTAAAAATGTAAAATGGATATTAAATGACTATGCCGCTGATGGTTTTTATTTAAAAGAATGCTATGATCAAAATAAAAATATACACATATATGTTGATAATGATTTATGTTACTATAATAAAATTGGCGATGGGAAATGAAAAAGATAAAAAATATTTATCATCTTATATTATATATATAATATGGTAAACTCTTCGTTATATAATAGGCTCACAACAAAGGGTGGAAGACATATGAGACACACTGGCCATCATGCGTTTAATTTAATGATGGGTGGACAAAAGGGTGGTGCTTCTGGGAGTTCACCTTTTTTAAATTTATTGAATGATAAGAAGGAATTTTTAATTAAAGTTTTTGCCAACTTGATTGCTCAATTGGGAATAACTTATTATGTTATGATGAATTATGCTGCTGATCCAAAAAATAAGGGGTTGTTTTGGGGGTTAGTTATACTTCAATTTATTATTATTATTACTTTAGCACTTGTTCCTATGCCTTCTTGGTTAAAGTTTATTTTATTTTCTCTCTTTTCTGTCTCTTCGGGATATATTTTATCTATTTTAAGAAAGGTTGCTGATCCCAAGCTTATTCAAACAGCCATTCTTGGAACTATCAGTATTTTTGGTGTTATGTTCTTATTTGGTGCAACATTAATAATGTTTGGCGTTAAACTTGGCTTGCAATTTGCAGCCTTCTTATTCTACGCACTTTTGCTTTTGATTATTGTGCAGATTGTTACTTTATTTTCTGGTGCTTCTTCGCCGTTTATGAAAGGTCTTACTATTTTCTCTCTTATTTTGTTTTCTATTTACATTATTTATGATACTAATAATATTTTGCAGAGAGAATATTACGGAGATTTTATCACAGCATCCTTGGATTATTATTTGGATATTATAAATGTTTTTATTGATTTGGTTGGATTGCTCGGCAATAATAACTAAATACTAATATTAATATTAATAGGATGATTATTTAAAAACTACTTGTTATAAAATATATAACGGACTATGTCTGGATTTGGCGGATATTCGTTTAACAACTGCGATCGTGTTATGGATTTGCGTATTTTTATTGAAAGTAATGATAATCAATTGAATAATAAATATGTTAGTGCGGCTATTGCACACAATGCTCAAATGCATAATAATGACCATCCCGATGCCGGATTTGATTTATTTACACCTTTTGAAACTCAATGTATGGGTGGCGATGTAACTAAAATTAACTTTTCTGTTCAGTGCTCAGCTCGCATGGTTTGCGAAAATGGTAAGACTTATAACACTGGGTTTTTTATGATGCCTCGGTCTAGTTTGTCTGGGACCCATTTGCGTCTTGCAAATAGTGTTGGTGTTATTGACAGCGGTTATCGCGGGAATTTGATGGGAAAATTTGATTGTTTGGCTGGAATAGACGGAGATTATTTTGTTAAACAATATGATAAGTTGTTGCAAATTGTTGCACCTGGTATGGTCCCAATTTATGTAACTGTTGTTAATAGCACTAATGAATTGGGGGATAATACTGAACGCGGAAGTGGTGGATTTGGTTCTACTGGAAGGTAAAGATGCCTTTTGCAAAAGACACCGTTGGTAGAGATTATTATTTTATTCATATATTATAGTTGAACCATGGACTATAATATATTAGGAGACAGAGCTCGGACTAATGGCGGAGTTATTGGTGTTATTTTAGTTGTTATTTTATTGGCGATACTTGTCAATGTGAAACCCAATTATTTTAAATATTTATTCAAGTCATTTTTAGGAAACTTAATACTGGCTTTTGTAATTATTATTATTGGTATTATGGATATTAAATGGGGTATTGGTTTTGCTGCTATTGCTTTTATTATTTATCAAGCTTTTCAGATTAGTTGTGTTCAGGTAGAAGGATTTGCTTCTAATGCCTCTACTTGCAAACCTGGTTGTGTTGCTTCTACTCAACCCAATGGAAATTGTAAACTTAGCGATGATAAAAAAACGTTGAACTGTCCTTGGGAATGCTCTACTAAACCATCCGATTATAATAACACAAATTGCACTTATGCAAGCGAATGCTCTGTATGTTCGCCAAATACAACGTGGACTAAGAATTCTGTTGGACAGTGGATAAAAGGACTTGTAGGAGTTGCTCCTTCAGCTTCCTCTGGTTTTGTAGCATCATCAGTGTCTTCTTCTGCTAATTCTGCTGCTCCTACTGATAGCACTGGAAAAACTGTTGCTACCTCCGGTAAACCAGATACAGGAGTAACATCTTCTACAACTAGTAAAAGTTTATTTGGATTATTTCCTGAGGGTTATCCTATTCCCAAAAATACAGTATGGCCAAAAAAAGTTATAGATGATTTTGTTGCATTTCAAAAAGTTCATAATCCTAACTTGCGTTTTGATTTAGATGTTATTCAACAACAAGCCACTGCAAAAGAGGCTGAAACGTTATTGAAAACTGGCAAATGGCCTTGGTCTCCGGATGTTATTACTTTATATAAGAATGCTATCGCACAAAATAATATTATTAATGCTGAACCCGGTGCGTCTTTATTGACTGCTCAAAGTGTATATAATCAGACGGCAATTGTTGGATTACTTTCTTGGGGTACAAAAGAAGGTACATTTTTATTAAATGGAGCTATTATTAAACACACTGATGGCATGCCTGATAATATTAATAATCTTGTTCGCTGTGGTAAAGATAAAGAAACTGGTAAAATTTCTATGCAAAAAGTAGTTTATACTGGTTATAATGGTGTAAATGGCAGTATTGTTTCTAGGGTTACTCCAATTGCAAATGCTGACATACCCAAGGAGGTTACTGGATTTAAGTTTTTGAAATCTGAGTGTAATCCTTGCAGTGCTCTTGATGATCCGGCAAATTATTCTTGTCCATTTTCTTTAGATGTTGGTAATGGTGCTGAAGTTAGTGAAGTTTGGAAACAATTGTGGGGATTAAATTCTACTGGTTCCATGACTCCTGGAACAACAAAAACTGATTCTTTAAGTCCCGAGACAGTTTCAAGTCCTGGCTCCACTTCATCATTATATTCAAATGCTTTAAATAAAGTTGATTTTCCTATTTTAAGTCAATTGGGTGATGAGCTTATGAAAGGTGTTTCTTATATGAAAATAACATTTGAAAAACCTTCTTCGGCTATGAGTAATACTCCTGGAAATCAAGATATTGGTTCTATTACTGGTTCAAGCGTTCCCGCTATTGTAACAAATGGAAGCCCTGAACATAAAATTTATTATGGAATAAGAAATATGTCATCTGGTCAATAAAAAAAATTTGTAAGTTAATACAGTTATAAATTTTTTATACAGTTATAAATTTTAAATGGCGTCTTCGGCTTGTGTGGGTGCAAGTGGAGGGAATGGTCCTGGAACTGGAAGTGGATTTGCTAAGATAAATTCATCCAAATCTGCAATTTGCTGTTCTCCAGTGAGCGATCGCATCATTGTCATTTGACGTGGAGTTGTGTAAGCCCTTGTCAAACCTCGTTGCATTTGCGGGGTGGCTTGCAAATCTCCCAAGCCATCGTCATCTTCTGGTTGGGTCATGTCAAGGTCGTCTTGAAAGGCACCCAGTGCATTTTGTCGTCGCATCATGCGAGGTCCGGCAGGGTGCCGCCTGACAAACAAGTCATTGGGATCAATGTAGTTGGTGTTGTTGGAAGTCTGGCGCCCTTGAGAATTGCACTTTGATGCTGTGTAAAGAGCTGCACGCTGACCGCCAAATGTCTTTGCAACAACAGTCAAATCTGTGATGATTGCACTCAAGAGATCGTCCTCTTCTAGACTGTTCTCCTTGGCGTATTGCTGCATAAACTTGCAGAAGTCCACTAATTCCTTTCTTATTGTCTTTGCGGTTTTAATGTGTGCATCGTAATCGTCTTTAGACCATTTATTTTCATAGGCATTTTGGATCGTCTTATTGTACTTGTGTGCCTTGAACATGAGCTCCTGAGTGCGTTGGCGGAACATGTGTGTCGTGAGATTGACTGATTCCTCGGGATGATCATGCGTTATGAGGTCATCAAGATCCAGAAGATGTGGTTCTTGGTCTCCATGTACCAAACTTTGTGCATAGATGTTGATGCTAGTTTTTTCTGGAGTTGTAGCACGCAAATGGTATGTCTTCTTGGCCTCGCTTACAATGGAAGGGATTTGCAGAGTTGTTTGCCACGTGTTGGTTTTGTAATCATAAATCTCACCATTTTGTACCTCAATCGTGATGTTGATGAGAGCTGTGTAGAGCATCTGGTGGATTACCTCGCCGAACACAAGCCCGGCCTTCTCAATCTCTGCTACATAGAAGTAGGAGCCGTTGGGTTGAGCATCTGCGAGTTCTTGTAGGCCTAGAGCGTTGTGGTCTCCACCAAAGCCAATGAAAATGTTGGTGCAGTTTGGTGCCACTTGTGTTGCCATGTCAGAATACTTGGTTGACTTTCCCTCATTGGCCTGACCGTCTGTTAGGGTGATGTTGGTCTGACGTACATTTGGATTTACTTCGCGTCTCTTTGCTGCACGGTTGGATTGTTCCTCCAATGATTTGTAGAGGTCTGTCCCATTGCGAGGATGGAGTCCGTCCATCTTTGTACGCAACAAGGTTTCATTCTCTTGAGTAATTTGAGTTCCTGCGAAAATCTCATCAACTTTGTCGTCAAACCCGTAAGTTGCCATGGTAACCGATGCACCTTCGCTCTTCACAATGGCACTTACAATGTTTTTTAGGGTGTGGATTGCATGTTCCATCTTGGTCTTTCCATCCTTGCAAACGTCGGACATTGAACCGGAAATGTCATTGCTGGTGTCCAACACTTGATGCCCTGTGAGCATTGGTGTGTCGGCAATCTTAACTTCAAGAACACCAAACTTCATAGCTGGGTCTTCCGGGAAAAGGTTGAAGTCATAAGTGAATGGGTCTGGCTTCTCACTTCCGGTTTCGCATTCGGTTAGTACTGGTATAAGTTTTGGAGTTGCCACATTGTGAAAAGTCACATTGGCAGACTCAATAATATTTTCTTTGGTCATCGTCTTGGATTGCTCCATTTCTTTTTGAGGGTAATTTTAATTAGTCTATTCAAAAGGTTTCAATTTTTTTTTGTGAATGTTGTATATATTTTTTAAAATATATTTTTATAAAACTAATTTAGAATTAACACTGCATTTATATTATAATGGAAAAAGAAACCGAAACTGTTGAGAATCCTTCTGTTGAAGAGAAGAAGCCTGAGGTTAGACTCGTTGATATTCCTGTTGCTGATGAGAATGTAGCCTTGAACTTGCTTGTTGGATTTTTGTCATTGGCTCAACGTCGTGGAGTTTTTAGTCTTGATGAGTCTGCCAAGATTTGGGAGTGTGTTCAGAAGTTCCAGAAGAAATAGGGAACCAAGGTCTTCAGCTTTGCCAGCCCTATGACCCCTCCTTTTATAATTTAGTTTTTGAATTGTAAAATATATATAAAATAAAATTTATATATGTTTTCATTTTTTGGCTCAACTTTTTTGAAAGGTTGAGTCGCTCCTGACAGGGCTCGAACCTGTGACCTAACGGTTAACAGCCGTTTGCTCTACCTACTGAGCTACAGAAGCAATGGGGTGCGGTCTTCACTTTGGGCTTTTAAAAATAAAGTTTGGTTGGATTGCTGTGATGAAGACACATACTTTTGGGAAAAGTATGACAAAACCACTTTCCCAACGGTGGAAAGATTTTGCTCTATTTTTTCCAAAAGTAGAAGGTTAGCCCTAGCGGGAGTTGAACCCACATCTCATCCGTGTAAAGGATGCGTGATAACCGCTACACTATAGAGCCAGTGAAAAAATTTCTATTTTATACGCGTTTTAACACCCGATGAGGGGCTTGAACCCTCGACCACTAGCTTAAAAGGCTAGCGCTCTACCGACTGAGCTAACCGGGTATAAATTGGACCATTTTACTGATGGTTGGTAACAGGGTAAAGCTCTCACCGGGATTTGAACCCAGGATAACAGATTCAAAGTCTGTGGTGCTAACCGCTACACTATGAGAGCGGGTGCTAGTTCCTTTTCATGACTACAATGCATTGAGTTGCTGTTTGGAACAAATTAACCTTTGCTTATTCAACGACAAAGGTTTAATATAATAGCTACTAGCTATTATCACTGATTGTGAGTTGCTGTGATGGTTCCCCTTACTCCGCTTTTTGCGAGAACCTACTTCCGACGGATATACTTTCTAGTGTGAGTTGCTGTGATGATTCCTTCCCACTTGGCCGTTTACAGGAATCCCTTTGACTTTATATTTAATTTTTCATTTTTGCAGCCAGTGGGGTTCGAACCCACGCATCATAGATAACGGGTCTTGAATCCGTCGCCTTAAACCACTCGGCCATAGCTGCATGAAAAAAGGGCTTTGAGTGATTACCTTTTTGGTATTTTTTGCAAGCGGTAGGATTCGAACCTACGCATCATAGATAACGGCTGCAGTCACGTCGCCTTAAACCACTCGGCCACACTTGCTTTGGTGTTT